>ENA-OREB01000137-OREB01000137.1-marine-metagenome-genome-assembly--contig:-NODE-137-length-38322-cov-6.322500_pt1 | contig 38322 bp, 45 predicted proteins | sample MGYA00248625_ERZ508552 | MGnify/ENA primary metagenome ERZ508552 (study PRJEB26219, sample SAMN06267888) | marine metagenome | isolation source: Monterey Bay, California, USA | place: USA:Monterey Bay...
TAAACCGCATGCGAATAGAATAAACCCTAATCAATGCAACAAGCGTAAGGATTGTCTGAGTAAAAATAGAGATCAATAAAGTATTCGTCCAGCTCCAATTATCTATTGTAAGCCAAAGTAAAAAAGTCTGAAGTGGGAAATTAATAATCATGCCCATCATCACCACAATCACACTTTCCCTAAAAGCTGTTTTTTCAGTCTTATTCATTTTTTTCTCAGTTTTTTAAATTCAATTCAATAATTTTTTTTAGTAACTTCCAGTCAAGGCTTAATGGCTAAATTTGACTGCAGTACCATATGCAATGACCTCAGATGCGCCTGCAGAGATGGTAGAGGTTTCGTATCTAAAATTTACTATCGCGTCAGCCCCCATTTCCCCAGCGCTTGCTACCATTCTTTCCATCGCTTCTTTTCTGGCAGCTGTGAGCAAAATAGAGTAGCTTTTTAGCTCCCCGCCAACAATATTTTTTAATGTTGCCAAAATATCTGTGCCTATATGCCTTGCTCTGACTGTGCTTCCAGTCACGATACCTAAGTAAGATGAGATTGCCGAGCCTTCGATTGAAGGAGTGCTGGTTACCAACATAATTTGCTCCGTGAGTTTGTTATAATCTTTGAGATATATGGATAATATAAAACAAGAACTAGTTGAAACAAAATTTTCAATTGGCACCATTGTAAAGCATCGCTTTTTAGATTTTCGTGGCGTGATCTTTGACGTCGATCCAGAATTTAACAATACCGAAGAATGGTATCAATCAATCCCCTCTTCAATTCGTCCTAGAAAAGATCAACCTTACTATCACCTCTTTGCAGAGAATGGGCATATTTTTTATGTGGCTTATGTGTCAGAGCAGAATCTTTTAGAGGATTTGTCTGAAGAGCTCCCAAAACATCCTGAGATTAATAATTTATTTTCGCACTTTGAGGACGGTAAATTTATGCCAATCTCAAGAGCAATAAACTAAGCTACTCTTCAAAAGCAATTTTTAAGGCGGTGGTAAATACTTCCATGGCCTCTTTTAGATCATCAAGTCCAAGAAAAGTTGGGGCCAATCTAATATTAGAATCTTGCGGGTCATGAAAATGTGGGTAAGTTGATCCAGCGGGTGTAATTAAAACTCCGGCCTCTTTGCATAGCTCAATGACTCTTTTGGCAATAGGTTTGGATGCATTGAACGATATAAAATATCCACCAGTAGGTTTTTTATAATTTCCAATGTCTGGACTCATGGCATCCAAAGCATTAAATGCAGCTTCAAATTTTGGCCTCACTAAATCTGCATGTTTTTTCATGTGATTTTCAACCTCGGCTTTATTTTTCAGGAAACCCAGGTGACGCAATTGATTCACTTTGTCTGAACAAACAATCATTGAAGCTCTTTGTTTGGAAAGCAGATCAAAAAGCTTGGTTCCAGCTGCTGCAAAGGACAGGCCGCCGCCGCCAAAAGTTACTTTAGAAAAAGAACAGAAGATTGCTGTTTGATCTTGGGCATCCAATTTATTGGCTAGCTCCCAGGCAGGGGTTTGCTCAGCAGAGGGAAGAAAGTCATGAAGTAAATATGCATGATCAAAAATAAACAAGAACTCTTTTGAATAAGCCTTGCCAGCTTCAAGCAATTGAGAAATGTTTTCATCTGAATAAACATCACCTGTGGGGTTTGAATGACGAGGTACGCACATAATGCCTTTAATGTTTTCATGCTCATCAAGCATGGCTTTTAGCGCATCGATATCAACCCCAGATCCACTGAGCGGAATTGGCAGCATCTCAATTCCAAAATCATCCAGCAATCTGAAATGTCTATCAAAACCCGGAACCGGGCATATAAATTTTAAATTTGATTGGCTCTTCCAGGCAACATCTAAACCAAAAAGATAATTTGCAAGAATTAATTGATAAATTAGGAGCAAACTGGATTGCTCTCCCACAAGAGTATTTTCAATTGGCGCTGAAAGCAGCTCTGCGCCCAGCTCTCTTGCCTCAGTTATTCCCAAAGGATCACCGTAATTGCGAACATCTACCCCGCTTTGGCTTTGGGAGGGGACGCCCATACTTAGAAGATCATTTGAAAGATCAAGTTGATCTGACCCAGGTTTGCCACGAGTTAAATCGATTTTAAGGCCTTTAGCCTTTAAAGCAGCAAATTTAGATTCCAGAGATTCATCCATAGTATCATTGGGTATATAAGTAAATATATTTTATAGGATAAATTTATAAGTGGCATACATATCAATCCTTTTGATAGTAATAATCCTGCTTTTGGGGTTCTTGATCTATTTAAACGTAAGGAGTGACTCAAAAAGCTCAGACTCTAAGGAATCTCTCAGAGATCTAGATAAGTCTGTTGAAAGACAAGAAGCGGCATTGTTTGATCTAACTAAGGACATCCAATCTTTTCAGGACCCGCTGAATAAACTCAACCGATATTTATCTGGTGGTACCTTAGCCGGTAAATTTGGTGAGTGGTCGCTTGAGGCAATCATTAACGATATCTTTCATCCCAATCAATTTTCTGCAAATGCTGAGGTTATTGCAGGCTCAGGAAAGAGGGTTGAATTTGCAATTAAATTGCCTGAGGGTTTGATGTTGCCCATAGATGCAAAATTTCCTTCAGGCTTATTTGATAATTACCTTCTTGCTGTTGAAGGAAGAGACCCGCAACTCGTTAAAAAATCAAAGGATGATATTAAGAGGCATGTCATCAATGATGCAAAAGATATCAATACAAAATACATGCAGGCAGGAATAACCGTGGAACTTGGGGTCATGTACATACCCAGTGAATCTCTAATGCAGCTCATTGATTCAATGGAAAACTTAAGAGAAGAAATATTTCGAGACAGCAGAGTATTAATTATGGGCCCTAACTCTTTAGCTGCTTACCTTATTAGTGTTCACATGGGCTTTAGGACACTTGCTTTGAATGAGAGAGCCAGTGAAATAATGAAAGAGTTTGGCAAGCTTAAAAAAGAATTTTTGAATTTTGGTGGCTCTACTGAAGACCTTCAGAAAAAAGCTGATGCTATGTTAAAAGCTGTAAACGAGCACGCCACCAGGGAAAGACAGATGGAAAAGGCAATTAAAAATATGGATCAACTAGATTCCTAGTTAAAAATAAAAACGTCTCCACATATTCAAGCCAAATATCATCGCAAAAAACCACAAAATAACCTCTAGAGTATTTGGGTTACTGTTGTAACCAAAAAAACCTTTTAGAAATAACCCAATTGAACCTTTATCATGCAATGGGTGATAGATTGTTGTGCCAGTCTCAGCTGACTTTGTTGGCTCTAAAATGTCCCAGACTCTATATATTTCAGACTTATCCATTTGGTTGGACTTTACCAAGTACTCTTCAGCTTCATGAGTTCCGTATGCAATCATTCCGGCTGAAAGAAAAACCAGTAAAAGAGTTGTGTATTTAAAAACACTTTTTAAATTAATTTTTCTTCCTTGAGAAACGATGAGGTACCCAATTAAGATTGCAAGTGCAGCGCCGGAAATAAACCCTATGTATGAAAAGGTGCCAGTGATAGAAAAACTGGAAATAAGAAAGATTGCTGTTTCAAACCCTTCTCGTAAAATTGCAAAAAATACTACAAAGAAAATGCCCCATGAAGAAAGCTCCATGGCATTCAGGGCTTGCCCTTCTAAAACTTTTTTATCGCTTACATTTTTTGATAGCCAAAAAATTACGTACCAAATTAAAAAAGCAGTTAAGTATAAAAAGACTGCCTCAAACAAAGCTTGAGTTGAATTATTGCCTAGTGCATTCTTTGCTTGGATCACTAAATAACCAACAGCTATGCTAGCCATAATAGAGGCAAATACCCCATACCAAAGCTTGGTAAAGTGAGTGGTTTGATTGGTTTTCTCTATTAAAAGATAGATGATTCCAACCACTAAAGATGCTTCCAATACTTCTCTAAAAACAATGATAAATTCTGCCATTTCTTTTCCTATTTCTTATATAATGAGAATGATTCTCATTTAGATTAACACAAAGATACGTTAAAGTTAATCGGATAATTCAGCACAATAAATATTGGTATAATTCTAAATCACACAACACAGACCAGCTCTTAATGAATAAAACTCCCCTGCATAACTCCCATCTGAAATTGGGCGCAAAAATGGTTAATTTTTCTAATTGGGAAATGCCAATTAGCTATACCTCTCTAATAGAAGAGCACAATGCTGTCAGAGAGGCTGCAGGCATTTTTGATGTCTCTCATATGGCGGTCTTTGATTTTAAGGGGGGCGACCAAATTTCTTTTTTTCAAAGAATTTTTGCAAATGATATTAATAAGATTGCACATGATGATAAAGCTATTTATGGCCCACTCTTGAATGACCAAGGCAGAATACTGGACGATTTAATTATTTATCATGCACAAGAAAAGTTTAGGTTAGTTTCAAACTGCTCAACTCGTGAGCAAAATAGTGCTTGGTATAAAAAACATGCTGAGCATTTTGGTGTAGAGGTCATCGAAAGAGGTGATGTAGGAATCTTAGCAATCCAGGGCCCTGCTGCGCTTGAAAAAATTTTAGCAATGGGGTTGATTGACCCCAAGGTGAGCGAACTCAAATCATTTGGTTGTATTTTTGCAGGCGATCATCTGTATGCAAGAACAGGTTACACGGGTGAGGATGGGCTTGAGCTTATTGTCCCCAATACAGATATTGAGCCTCTATGGGATAAAGCATTGGAAGTTGGCTGCATTCCGATAGGCTTGGGAGCAAGAGATACGCTAAGGTTGGAGGCAGGCCTTAACTTATACGGCAATGATATGACGATTAACAATCATCCTTATGAATCCAATTTGGGGTGGACGATAGACATGAGTGATGAAAATCGACAGTTCATTGGTAAAGATGCATTAAAAGCAATTGATCAAGCCAAATCTCAAAAAATAGTAGGCATTGTTTTAAAAGATAGAGGTGTGCTTCGACCTGGCTATGAAATTAGCCATGAACAAGGAAGTGGCATCGTTTTAAGTGGGACCTATTCCCCTACTCTTAAATCTAGTATTGGACTTGCAAGGGTGGATCAAGGATACCCTTCAAGCGGCAAGGTAATGATAAGAAATAAGCAATTAAATATAGATTTTGTATCGCCTAGATTCCTTAGACAAGGTAAAATTTAAACATGAGTGAAATACCAGGTGATTTAAAATTTCTTTCTTCTCACGAGTGGACAAGAGTTGAGTCTGACGGCACTGTAACCGTTGGTATTAGTGATCATGCGCAGGACCTCCTAGGAGATATTGTGTTTGTTGAATTGCCTGAATTAGGCCAATCAATTGATGCAGAAAGCGATGCCGCTATTGTTGAGTCGGTTAAAGCTGCTTCGGATGTTTATTCGCCCCTTTCAGGAGAGGTCGTTGAAGTAAACTCTCTGCTTGAAGATCAGCCTGAAGTAATAAATTCCTCACCATATGAGGATGGATGGTTTTATAAATTGAAACCGACCGATATGGATGAGTTAAAAAATTTGCTTTCTCCTGAAGACTACAGCGAAGTCTGCGAAGACTAGCTCTAAATTTAGCAAATCACATAGCTGGAGTTTAAAGCTCCTTTAACTTTTATAGATACTTATGGAAAATTTTAATAGCTTTGCGTTAAGGCACATCGGTTTAAATCAGACTGATATTGAAAATTTATTGACTCAGCTAGGTTACAAGGACTTGGAAGAGTTCTCTAAATCTGTTTTACCAGATAATATCTTTATTGGCGAAGGCCTGAAACTTGATGATGCAATGTCTGAAGAGCAGGCGCTGCAAATGCTAAAGGAGATATCAAAGAAAAATAAGGTTTTTAGATCTTTTATTGGTCAAGGTTATTATGGAACCGTTACACCAAAAGTTATTCTAAGAAATATTTTTGAGAATCCTGGATGGTATACCTCTTATACACCCTACCAACCAGAAATATCTCAAGGAAGATTAGAGGCTCTCATTAACTTCCAGACAATGGTTGGAGATCTGACAGGGTTGGAGATTGCCAATGCCTCCTTGCTTGACGAAGCTACGGCTGCTGCTGAAGCAATGACTCTGGCATCGAGAGTTGGTAAATCTAAATCACAGAAGTTTTTTATAGATCAAAACTGTTTTCCACAGACTATCTCAGTGGTAACGGCAAGGGCAAAACCAATCGGCATTGAAGTGGTGGTTGGAGATCCCTCATTACTAGAGGTTTTAACAGAAGAAGCCTATTTTGGGGCTTTGCTTCAATATCCGGGCAACAACGGTGCCATTTTTGATTTTTCTAAAGCAATTGAAAATCTACATAAACACAATGGCTTAATTGTGATGGCAACAGATTTATTGGCTCTTACTCTCATTAAGAGTCCTGGTGAATTAGGTGCAGATATTGCCATTGGCAGCTCACAGCGCTTTGGAGTGCCTCTTGGTTTTGGTGGCCCTCATGCTGCGTTTATGGCTACCAAAGAAAAGTATAAGAGATCTTTACCAGGAAGATTGGTTGGCGCCTCCATTGATCAACATGGGAGAATGGCTTACAGATTAGCTCTCCAAACTAGGGAACAACATATTAGAAGGGAAAAAGCGACCAGTAATATATGTACAGCTCAGGCTCTTCTAGCTATCATGGCAGGGTTTTATGCTGCATATCATGGGCCTGAAGGATTAAAGCAAATAGCAACATCAGTTCATGCTAAAGCTACAAACCTAGCAAAAGCAATTAATGGGCTGGGATTTAATCTTCAGTCTGCTGCCTTCTTTGATACTCTCACCATACATGTTGGTTCCGCTACTGAAGAAATTGTTGCTGCTGCGTATCATAAAAATATTAACATCAGATTATTCGATGATGAGCACATTACAATTTCATTAGATGAAGCAACAACAGACCATGAGATAGAAAATCTAATAGCTCTCTTCTCTAGCCCAATTAGAACTGGAAAAGAAATTATAGATTTTAGTCTGCCACCAAGCCTCATTAGGTCATCAGACTATCTCACTCATCCAGTGTTTCATTTATATAGAACGGAAACAGAAATGTTGCGCTATATCCGGAAGCTTTGCGATAAAGACATTGCTTTAGACAGAGCCATGATACCTTTAGGATCATGCACCATGAAGCTTAATGCTACCTCTGAAATGATCCCTGTGGGCTGGGAGGAGTTCTCAAATGTTCACCCATATGCGCCGTTAGACCAAACTCCAGGGTACAAAATTTTAATTGAGGATCTAGAGAAAAAGCTTACTGAGATTACTGGATACGCGGCTGTTTCCTTGCAACCCAATGCTGGCTCTCAAGGAGAATATGCTGGCTTGCTTGCAATTGATGCGTTTCACAGAAGCAATGATGATCATCAAAGAAAAATATGCTTAATACCTGAATCAGCACATGGAACAAATCCTGCCTCTGCGCAAATGGCAGGCATGAAGGTTGTACCAATTAGCTGTGATAAAAAAGGCAATATTGATCTAGATGATTTGTGCGATAAAGCTCAAAAATATTCAGCAGAATTAGCGGCGATCATGATTACCTATCCGTCAACGCATGGTGTATTTGAAACAACAGTTACAGAAGTTTGCGACATTATTCATAAACACGGTGGAAAGGTTTATATCGACGGTGCTAACCTCAATGCCATGGTTGGCTTATGCAAGCCAGGTGAATTTGGAGGAGATGTATCACATCTCAATCTTCATAAAACATTCTGCATTCCTCATGGAGGTGGCGGACCAGGAGTCGGCCCTATTGGAGTGGTAAAAGATTTAATGCCTCACCTGCCTTCCGATCCTTTGACTTATGAGCCCTCATCTAAGAATGTTGGTCCAGTTTCAGCAACAAACTTTGGCAGTGCTTCTATTCTTCCAATTAGCTGGATGTATATTCAAATGATGGGAGCCTCGGGCCTCAGAAAAGCCACGCAAGTTGCAATCTTAAGTGCAAATTACATTGCTCAAAAATTAAGTCCTCATTACAAAGTCTTGTACACAGGAAAAAATGGGCTAATTGCACATGAATGTATTTTGGATATTAGGCCCTTAAAAGAGCTATGTGGTGTTGAGGTAGATGATATTGCCAAGAGATTAATTGATTTTGGCTTTCATGCGCCAACCATGTCATTCCCAGTTCCTGGAACATTAATGATTGAGCCTACAGAAAGCGAATCTCTTGCTGAGTTAGATAGATTTATTGATGCAATGATTAGCATTCGAAATGAAATTAGTCAGGTAGAAGATCAGACTTTTTCAATTGATGAAAGTCCGCTCAGAAATGCTCCGCATTGTGCCCAAGAGGTAGCCGGCGATGCATGGGAATATAAATACACTCGATCTACAGCAGCCTACCCAGTTAAGCTTAATGGCAGAAATAAATACTGGCCGCCTATTGGCAGAGTAGATAATGTTTATGGTGATAGAAACCTTATGTGCACCTGCCCCTCAATGTCTGACTTTAAAGAAGAAGATTAAATTATTGGTAAATTGATAATTTCCCAGCCTCTTTCTTGGGAGATAAGTTCAAGCTTTGTATCTGGATTGACTGCCTTGGGAAACTCAACAGCTTCTAAAAGCGGCAAATCATTAATTGAATCTGAGTAAAAAGTTACGCCTGCAAAAGTATCAAATTGATTGTCTTGCATCCACCTATCAACAAGTTCTAACTTGCCTGTGCCGAGCGCAGATGGGGGGATAAACTCCCCAGTGCAAGTGCCATTGTGAAATCCTACATTGGTACAAATAACATTTTTTATTTCGAGTCTCTTTGCTATCGGCCTAACAATAAGCTCATTGGTTGCACTGGCTAGCAATATTTTATCTCCTTTGTCATGATGATCATGGATTAATTTAAGTGCAAAGATATTGATCATTGGCTCAATTACCTTTTGCACAAAAGGAAGGATGATTTCGTGAATCTCCTCATGAGTCTTCCCAACATAGGGGCTTAGAGCAAATTTTGTATACTCATTAAAGTCTAATTGGCCTTGCTGATAATCTTTAATGAATGCATCATTTTTTAGCTTTGCATCTTCACCAATAGTCTTATTTTCTACCAAGTAATTAATCATAGAATAATCTGAATCACCGTTAAGAATGGTATTATCTAAGTCAAAAATTGCTAAATCAGTCGCGCTCATAAGGAGTTAATCTAACATGAATGATAAATCTTATAGAAAAAATGTTGGCTTAATTGTGCTGAATCAAAAGAATCAATTATTGGTTTGTAAAAGAATGGGGAAAAGAACTTGGCAATTTCCTCAAGGTGGCATTGATGAAGGTGAATCTGAGTTAAAGGCTGCATACAGAGAGTTGTATGAAGAAGTCGGCATCAAACAAAATGAAGTCAAGGTTGTTCACAAAAGTAACCATTGGTATCGCTATGATTTACCCATTGAATATCGAAAAAGAACTGAGAGCATGAGAAAATTTAAAGGCCAAACTCAAAAATGGTATATGTTTAAAGCCACCAAGGATCTTACAGTGAATCTCTTAAATGAAATGCCACAAGAATTTATTGATTATAAATGGGTCGAATTTTGGTATCCCCTATCTCACATAGTGGCATTTAAAAAAGATGTGTATTCAGGTGTCTTAAATGAGTTTCTTCCAAAATACATTGAGATAGCTAATGGTTGAAATCTTTATTTATGTCTCCCTAGGGGCTGTCACGGGTCTTTTGGCAGGTATGTTTGGTATTGGCGGAGGCAGCATCCTGGTTCCGTCACTTATTTTTATTTTCTATGGGATGGGCTTTGATGGTTCAATTATTGTTCTCCTAGCAATTGGAACTTCTTTAGCAAGTATCTTTTTTTCTGCTGTCTCCTCTGCTATCTCTCATCACTCTAAAGGCAGCGTAGAATGGCCATTGGTCTTACCTCTGTCTGCAGGCATGGTTTTAGGTGCCTTAATTGGAGCTGGATATGCAGCCTCTCTTTCAAGCGACAGCTTAAAATTGATTATTACAATCTTCTTAATGGTTGTGGGTGTGGAGATGATTACTGGCTACTCCCAAACTCTGGCAAATAAAGGCAAGGGCTTTATCAACCTATCAAAATTTGTAACCCCATTTCACGGTGGCTGGATAGGGTTTCTATCTTCCATTATTGGAATTGGAGGCGGTTCATTTACAACGCCTTTGATGATTGCGGGAGGCTATAATATTCGTAAAGGCATTGGCACAGCTGCGGCTTGTGGGGTTCCAATTGCTGCCGCAGGAGCAATGGGTTATATGTACTATGGTCAAACAGATACAAATCTTCCGATAGGGACTCTTGGGTATATATTTTGGCCAGCCGTTTTGTGTATTTCTTTGGCAAGTATTTTTACAGCCAAAATAGGAGCTAACATTAGCCATTCTATTCCTGAAAAAACTTTGAAAATCTCCTTTGGTATTTTTTTAATCATCGTCGGCATCATGGTGATAGTAAATTGATAGTTGAGCTGCCAGAATTTTTTAATAATCCAAGCTTAATTGAATTTGGTTGGTTAAGAATCCAATACTATGCGGTAACTTGGGTGCTTTCAGCAGTCTTCATCTATCAGTACCTAAAAAATCATCAAATCATCAAAGAATTAGGTCTCTCTGCAGAACAAGTCAATGACATAGTTTTTTTATATGGCCTGATGTTTGGTGCCATGCTTGGTGGCAGAGTTGGTTACATGTTTTTTTACGGGTTAGATCAACTTGCAGCCAATCCATTGAGTTTATTCTTTGTTTGGGAGGGTGGCTTGAGTTTTCATGGAGGGTTACTTGGTGTAATAGTTAGTTTGTATGTTTATTCTTATCAACAATCGATTTCATTTTTTAGACTGGCTGACTCAATTTGCGCGGCAATGCCGATAGGCCTTGGCCTGGTTAGAATTGGAAACTTTATTAATGGAGAGCTTTACGGTCGAACTACAGATGGTACATGGGGCTTCGTCTTTCCAACTGATCCATATGGCTTTACAAGGCACCCCTCACAGCTCTATGAAGCTTTTCTGGAAGGCCTCATCTTGTTTATTGTATTGATGGTGATCGGTGCAAAAAATAAAAAACCCGGAGTTATCAGTGGTAGCTTTTTAATAGGTTACGGATTGATAAGATTTTTTATTGAGTACTTTAGGCAGCCTGACGCGCACATGGGCTTTATTGCATTACAATTAAGCATGGGCCAACTTCTTAGCATCCCAATGGTTATAATTGGTCTCATATTACTTTTAAAATCACTGAAGAAAAATGAAGCAATATCTTGAGCTTTTAAACTACATTATTGAGAATGGCGAAAGCCGTGGGGATAGGACCGGAACAGGAGTGATCTCTTCTTTTGGCCATCAAATTCGATTCAATCTTGAAGAGGGTTTTCCTGCAGTCACAACCAAATCCCTTGCATGGAAAGGCGTGGTATCAGAATTATTATGGTTTTTAGAAGGTTCAGATGATGAGCGCAGACTGGCAGAAATTAGATTTCAAAAAGATAGAAGTGAGCTCACTGACTTAGAGAAGTTTTCAACGATTTGGACTGATAATGCTGACAATCAGGGGGTTGATTTGGGTTATGAGAACACTCCCACAATGAAAAAACTAGGACCTATATATGGAGTGCAGTGGAGGGATTGGGGCGGAATAGACCAGATTGAAAGATTGCTCAATGAACTTCAATCAAATCCAGAGGGTCGCAGACATATTTTAAGTGCATGGAATGTTGAAAAGATTGATTCTATGGCTCTTCCACCATGCCATGTTATGTCGCAATTCTATGTTACTGCAGATGGTCGGCTATCCTGCCAAATGTTTCAAAGAAGTGCAGACATGTTTTTAGGAGTTCCATTTAATATTGCAAGCTATGCTTTGTTGCAATCAATTTTAGCCAATATCCTTAACCTAAGGCCTGGTGAATTTGTTCATACCTTTGGAGATGCTCACATTTATACAAATAGTCTTGAGCAAGTTAAAGAACAGCTCAAAAGAGAGCCTAAAAAATTGCCTAAATTGATGATGCCAAATATTGAATCAATAGAGGCCCTGGGCAACCTGTCCATTGATGATTTTGTCTTAGAAGGATATGAATCTCATCCAGCATTAAAAGCTCCAATGGCAATCTAAAAAAATTATGATTATTTCTCACCTAGTTGCCTTATCTAATAACTTGGTAATTGGTGTTAACAATGATTTACCATGGACGCTAAAAAAAGATCTTAAACACTTTAGTGCATACACTCAAAACAAAGCAATTGTCATGGGCAGGAAAACATATGAATCTATAGGCAAGCCTCTTCCAAATAGAAAAAATATTGTCATTTCCTCTACGCTAGGATCTATTGAAGGTGTTGAGATTGTTCCGACTTTAGAAATGGCGATTGAAAAAGCAGACCAGTGGAATAATGAAAATGATCAACCCGAAGAGGTGGTGCTCATTGGAGGCGGCTATGTGTTTGAAGAGAGCAAGAGTATGGTTAATAAGCTTGTCTTAACCAAGGTTGATTGTGAAATTAATGGAGATGTATTTTATCCATCTATAGATGTAAGTAACTGGGAAATGGTATTACAAGAATCTTACAAAAAAGATGAGGAGAACGAATACGATTTTTGTGTTGAGACTTATCTCAAGAACTAGGAATTCTTTGCTTTGGTCTTAGCTTTAGATTGCTGAATAAAATCCCTTCTAAGAGCTAGATTTTTTACCCTAATCTCTTCATTTTCAGCGTATTTGATCCAAGAATTGGCTGTTTTTTTAATTCTTTTATTGTCATCTCTGGCAGCCAATCTAAATTGTTTTTTTGCTTCTTCAAAGTTTTGTAATTCAAAATGAGCTTGGCCCAGAACCAATTGTGCTTGCGAACGACTTTTAACTTTAGCCTTTTTTAATCCAGCTTCAATCGCTCTGATAGAATCTTTCATTCTGTCTTCGAATAAATAGAGATTACCAAGCAGAACGTATGTATCACCATCTTTAGACATTTTTGCTGCCTTTTCTAACACTGGAATAGCTTTGTCGATCTCCTGCGCCATTCTCCAAGAATCAGCCAAGAGTTTTAAATTCTTTTCAGTGTCTTTTAGAACTGGGATAACTTCTTCTTCACCAGTATCTTCATCTTTAATGGTTACTTTTTTCTGTTGCCCAGAAACTAAGACTTGTGCAGCCCAATAAGGATTTTTCTTAATTAAAAGCAATTGAGCTAGAGCAAGATACTCCCCCTCTTTATCTAGGAGGTCTTTACCATGAGCAGCTTTAAGAGTAATCATGTAATCCTCTTCTCTGTCCATTTGTTGGTATGTACCAGCTAATTGAAGAAAATACATTTTTTTAGGATAGTAATTAACTAGAATTTCATAGATGCCTAACTGTTGCTCAAGTGCGTAGGCAGCTCCAATTATTTTCCTGTCCTTTAGTTCGCTAAAACACGCTGCTAAAAGCACATACCAATTTTCTTTTGGCCTGTAACCTTCCTCTTCAGCCAGTCTAATAGCTGTTTCCATGTTGCTTCTTGCTTTTACGAAGTCTTCTTTTTGAAAATAAGCAGAGGACAGAAGATAGTATGACTGCGCAGTTACATTTTCTACTTCATCCATCCATTGAAGTATTAATCTAATGCCTTTGTCCCAATTTTCTTTAACTAAGTTTAGCTGCGCTAAGGTTAACAAAGACGCTGTTCTTAAGGGCACAGTTGCGTCAGGCTCTTTTAATAGTTGTTCATAGGCATACATTGCCTGATCATAATCCTCGTCACTAAAGTATAAGTAACCCCAATAATTCCACATTACAGAACGGTCATAACTTTTTAGCTCGGCTCTGTTGTTTAACAATTCAGTTAGGATGCGTTTAGCTTCCGCCCAATCAGGATCGTCTTCTTCTTTTTCAATAAACTTTCCTTTATTTTCTGGATCAGGAACCTTAACTATTTTTTGTCTTTCAAGTGCCTCTACTACTTTTACAATTTTTTTAGCTGTTGAGTTCTGCAAGACTCTAGCTTTTTTATATGTTCGAGTTTTGCCGGCTTTGGACGAATTACCGCCAACAGAAGGTTCATCTCTGTTGCTTTGCGCGAAAGTATTTGTAGCACTAAGAGAAAATCCGAGTACCAAAATAAAAAAGATGCTGCGCAAAGAAGTATTAAGCATTAGCTCTCCTCAAGAATAAAAGTAAACTTATGAGGAACATTGTCTACCCTGACAGGATTTCCATCAACAATTTTTGGCTTATATTTAAGCTTCAGTGCTGCTCTTGAAGCTGCAGAATTGAATATAGAACATGATCTAAAGACTGTTTCTGGGTTCGTTGGATCGCCACACATACCTTCTAATGGCTCAGCATTTTCTACGGTACCTGTTTCTGTGATAGTAAAAGAAACCACCGCGTACCCCATAATCCCTCTTTCTTGTGCTCTTCTTGGGTAGATAGGCGTTACTTTAAATAGAGGAATATATTCTCCATCTCTAAAAAATGAACCGCTGCCAGCAAAGTTCGCTTTTGGCTTAGGCAAGCTCACATCTACACCTGCCAATGGAGCAAGGTCTAGTTCAGGTTGCGCAATATCTTCTGGCTGCTCATCAGGCTCATCAGGTTTTTCAACATTGTCAAATAATGTATCAATGTCTCTGTCAGGCATGATTACATCGCCTAACTTTCGTGAATTATCTGTTGGCAGGCTGTCATCTCCAAGGGAGATTAAAGCAACCATTAAAAAGAATAATCCGAGTGTGATTAAAGCAGCGAAGCTTGTGCCTGCTAGGTATTTATTATAATTAAATGCCTTGTAATAAAGATCTGCTAAAGGGCCAAATACCTTGGCTAAGGTTTGATAAAAAGTATTTAAACTATTAGCAGAAGTATTCAAAATAATTCTCTATTTGGGTTCGGAAGCAAGAGAGATGTTAAATACACCAGCTTCTCTCGAGCCATCCATAACTTTAATAATAGTATCTGCCATCGCTTTTTCATCTGCTTGAATAACAACTGATCCTTGAGGGTTGTCTGCTAAGAGCTTAACAACGTTAGCTTTTACCTGTCTGGCATCAATTCTTCTGCCGTCCATCCAGATTTCACCAGAAGCTCCAATTGCAATCAAAATTGCTGCATTTTCTTGAGTTTCAGAGGTATTAGATTCAGGTCTTTGAATTTCTAAGCCTGGTTCCTTAATAAAATTAGCAGTCACAATGAAGAAGATAAGCATGATGAACACAACATCAAGCATGGGCGTCATATTAATTTCTGCTTCTTCCTCTTGGACTGCACTTGATATAGCATTTCTTCTCAAAATATTCTCCTATTAACTTTTAATCGTATGTTTAATTAAATTCTCTTCTCTATTTCTTGCTGAGTTAAGGTAGATTGTAGCAAAGACCCCTGAAAGGGCTGTTGTCATTCCAGCCATAGTAGGAAGAGTTGCCTTAGATACGCCCCCAGCCATTGATCTTGCATCTCCGCCGCCTGTAAAGGCCATGACCTGGAATACTTCAATCATTCCTGTAACTGTTCCTAGCAATCCAAAAAGAGGCGCTAGAGCAACACAAGTATTTACAAGTGATAGATATTTATTAACTTCTGTATTAGCTTGAGAGATTAATTTATCTTTAATTTGTTGAGACTTCCATGTTGTATGGTCATCAATAGAGTCCCACTCACCCTTAAGCTCGTTCATATATATCTGATGACCTGCATTAAAGTACCAGATTCTTTCTAAAATGATTGCCCACATAAATGCGGCTAGAATAGCAATCAGCCATAAAACACTTCCCCCAGCAGACATAAAGTCCCTGAGGGTATTAAATGCTTCAGTGATTGCGTACATTGTCTCTAATTACTTTGAATCAGAATGTTCTGCTACGATTCCTGTGCTTTGTTCTTCAAGAACATTAATGATTCCTCTTGCTGATGAATTAGCAAAAGAGTGTAAAAGCGTTGTTGGAATTGCAACTACCAGTCCTAGAACTGTAGTAACCAATGCTTGAGAGATACCTCCAGCCATAATTTTAGGATCTCCAGTACCGAATAATGTAATCTGTTGGAAAGTTACTATCATCCCTGTAACTGTTCCCAGTAAGCCAGCTAGCGGCGCAACAACTGAAATGATTTTTACAACAGGTATGCCTCGTTCAATAGCCGGTCTTTCTGCCATAATTGCTTCTGCAAGTCTTAACTCTAAGGTTTCAATATCTTTGCCCATGTGCTCTTCACCAACCGCAAGAACTCTTCCTAGTGGATTGGTTTTATCATGAGTTTTAGATTTAGCTTGTTTGGCAACAGCAACTCCCATTGTGTAAAGCTGAAATAACTTCCAGAAAGCAATGGCAATACCAATTAAACCAACAAATATAATAATGTAACCAACTTCACGACCTTGATTAACTCTTTCCATGAGGCTTGGGTTTTGAATTAAGTTAGCAAGCAAGCTTCCTCCAACTGGACCAGTTGGATCTACGCCAAACTTAACCACTTCTCCTACATCTGCATTAGATAGTTTTTTAGCTGAGCTAACATAACGTCCTTCGGGTTGCTTACCAAGAAATGCGTATTGGCCTTTGCTGCCAATGTACTCTAGATATTTACCATCGCAAATAGCATTGTAAAGACCAACTCTGGTTACTTGACAGGCAACTGACTCACCTTCGAGGTTAATTACATTTGCATTAAAAGAAACAACTTCTGAACCTGCAACCATTTCTCTTTGAAGCTCATACCACAAACCTTCAAGCTCTCTAATTGTAGGAAGCTCTGTTGCGCTAGACATTTTTGAAGATAAGTTATTTAAGAAAGTTTCTCTTTCTCTTCCGTATTGAGCTGAAGATAAAGAATCAGCAAAAAGTGCACTCGCCTCTCCTGCTGAGCTCTGCAAATGACCAAACAGTTCTACTAATGAACCTAGCTCTTTTTTATAAGCTGCTTCTTTAACAACTAAAATAGCATCGTTCTTTTTGTATTCTGTCTCGAGCTGATCAGCAATTCTTTCTTGTCTTGCTAGCTCTCTTTTTTCGGCTGCCAACTTTGCTGCTTGTTTGTTTTTATCTGCATTAAAATCAGCCTCTCTTTTAGAGTTGACTGTTTGCTCGGTCGTTCTTCCTTGTTCAACTAACTGAAGAAGTCCCTGAATCGTTGTTGGTTCACCTTCAGCAGTCTCTTGGGCAAATGATGAAACAGAAGCAATTAATGCAAAAGATAATAAATATTTATTTAGAGTTTTCATGAAGCATCTCCTCTGTAAACTATCGGCAGCATCATGATATCCATTGGTGCTAATTTGTTAGCCATGCGAATACCATCTCTGACAGTTACTCTGTAACCGCCTCCGAGTTCTTCCCATGAGCCTGTTTCAGTGTCGTAGTAACCAGTCTGTCTTTCGTCTTTCGTTTGAAAGAACATACCAAGTCTTCCAACCCTGAGAATGTTCACGACCAGCTCTTGCCCGCCAAGAACGATAGTTGCATCGTAAGCATCTAGTTTTCTGCCGTATTCAGCTTCAATGTTATAAGCTTCAAGAATCTGACGCACTTGCTCAGAAGCAGTGACCTTTGGATTTGAAAGAGAGGCTCTAACAAGATCAAGTCTTTGTCTTCTTTCTTCTATGTGGAATGGAGTATCAAGATTTACATACTTCTCAAGTCCTTGTAGCATTCGTTGAGCCAATGGTGGAATCTGTCTTTGCATGACAACAACCTGGATAAGTTGCTCATCATATTTATCCATTAAATCAAGCTGTGCTTGAATTTGGATTCTCTTTTGAGCGTTGTAAAGTTTTAGACCTTCAACCTGCTTTGATACAACTTTAAACTCATTAATAAGTTTGTCAGTTGCTGATTCAGTTGAGTCAATTTTAGCTTGAGATTGAGCGGACAGCTCTGTGTTATCTCTTCCAACTTCTAATACCTGTTCCATCTCTGATGCGGCTACAAATGTAGTCAACATAGCAAGAACTACTAAGCTTTTATTTAACATTTTTTTCTCCCTAGGAAAAATGGTTCACTAGTCTAACAGCGTAGTGAAAATATTCAAACTTTTTTAATGAAGGAATTGTACCTAATTTTGTACAAAATGGTGCTACAAAAGTACATCTTTATATGCGTAAATTATATTCATATTTTTTACTTTTTAGATGCCAAGCTTGGTATAAGTTTTGGGGTATTTTTTATGTATGCATTGTAATCATCAAGGTGCCCCCACTTTTTATTGCCCCTGTATTCCACCATCCTTACTCCACTCACGTAGTTCAGGAGTAAATAAGTAAAAATGGGCGAGAAAAGCGCTAAATAGTTCATGCCCTCAAAAGTAGAAATGCCCATTACAGTTATGCCTGTCCACAAAGTGATTTCACCGAAATAGTTTGGATGTCTAGATCTTGCCCATAAACCTTCATTTATAAAAGCATCTTTGTTCTCAGGAATGGATCGAAAAGCAGATTTCTGATTATCAGCAATAACCTCAACTACAAAACCTAAGATAAATAAAACAAGTCCGAATACAAATATACTATTTATAACTACGCCTGATGGGTTGGCAATTGCAATCAATGCAGCAGATGAACATATAAATACCCACATGCCTTGCAAAGTCCATGTCATGAAAAATTGAGAAAAAGACGTTTTAATAGAATCGAACCTTCCATCTTTTTTATCTTTATGAACTCTTATAAATAAAAATGAACCAAGTCTCACCGCCCAAATAATAATTGCAGCACCTATAATCAGACTACCAAGATCAAGACTTTGAGAGTCATTGGTTGAATACAAAGCAAACGCAATAGCTGATATGTAAGTAATGCTGCCTGTTAAATCATAAAATTTTTCTGTCTTAAATATAAAAGCTGGGACATAAGCAATCCATTGAATAACAAAGATCATGACCAAGAGGTGGCCAACCAAATTCACTCCTGATAGCTCAATGCTATTAAAAGAGATTGCATCAGCATAAAGCTTTGTAAAAAGAAAAACTCCTGCAGCAATAGTTAAATTAGTTAAGTGTTTCATCATCCCTCCCATCCACATGCACGATCAGCATTTTTAATATCCAGCCAATCTTTAAGTGGTTGATAATAATTCAGCATAGATTTTCCGCTTAAATCTCTAGTCCCGGTAAGGGCTTCTAATGCAGTTTGCCAGTCCTTGCTTTGCCCTAAGGCAAGCATAGCTCTTAGCTTTTCTCCAGCAAGTTCATTGTCATATATTGAGCATTCATGAAGAGGTCCCTCAAATCCAATTTGATTACAAAGAGATTCATGAAATTGATACTGAAGAATTTTGGCTAGGTAGTATCTTGTATAAGGAGTATTACCAGGAATATGATACTTTGCACCTGGATCAAATGCATCTGTATCTCGAGCACTTGGCGCACCAATGCCTTGATAAAATTCTCTTAATTCCCACCAAGAATTATTTAGCTCTTCTGGGCTGGTCTCGCCTGTGAAGACTTTGGCTCTCCATTTATCTAACATCAACGTCCAAGGCACAGAAACAACTCCATCAAGTGCTTGCTGCATTAATAGAGAGATTGGATCAGCCTTTGCTTGCTTGGCTTCTTCCTCTGATACCATGCCAATCTTTTGATAGTAATCAGGTGTAATTGATAAGGTTAATAAATCTCCTACAGCCTCATGAAAACCATCGTTTGCTCCACCCTGAAAAATATCTGGTAGTCCGCTGTAAGCTTGATAATAAAATATATGCCCAAGCTCATGATGTATAACTGCAAAGTCTTCTGCATTTCTTTCAATACACATTTTAATTCTTAGGTCGTTAATATCTGAGTTGAGATCCCATGCAGATGCATGACAGACGACGTTTCTATCTTGGGGCTTTATAAATAAGGACCTTTCCCAAAAAGTATCAGAAAGAGATTCAAACCCAAGGGATATAAAAAATTTTTCTGCAATCCTCACCATTTCTATTTCGTCAATATCTTTCTCGATTAATATATCGGTTACGTTAATTTCAGAAGAAGATGAGGTGCTCTCTGGTGTATAAACAATGTCATAGATGTTTGACCAAGATTGCCCCCACATATTTCCCAGAACGTGTGCTGGCAGATTGCCTGTTTTGGCTACAATTTCTTCGCCATAATAATTTGATAGCTCATCTCGAACATGGCAATGCAACGCATCATATAAAGGCTTTAATTCATCCCACACTCTGTCTGTTTCTTCCAAGAACTCATTTGCTGGCATGTCATACTGACTAAACCACAAATCAGTCAGGCCGTCGTAACCCAAGTCATTGGCTCCTTGATTACCAATTTCAACCATTCTTAGATACATCTCTTTCATTGGTTTGCCGATATTTCTCCACCCCTCCCATGCTTTTAAAAGTTCAGCTGGGTCTCGGGAATTATCAATCACACCCTCAAAGGCTTCTAAGTCATAGCAATCATCCTCAGCAAAGCAATGCTGCCCGGTTCCGTACATGGCATCTAATTCTGCGCTAATAGAAGAAATTTCTCCTGCCAAGTCTTCATCTAAAGGAGATGGCATGACAAATGAACTTTTAATAAGGTTGAGTTTCCTCCTATTTTCTTTTGAAACTTCCACTCCATCAAAAGAAGAAGCTTGTCGAGCACGCTCTAACGCAAGCAATTGATATCTTTTGCCATAATCTGCAACTACTTTCTGAGAATCATAAGTGATAAAATTAGCACCTATCCAATAAGCTGAGCTTACAATGGGTCCAAGGGTTTTATCTTCAAGCTCAACTCTTTGGAGGAATGCTTCAACATCAGATTCATTGAGAGCATTGGCCTGTTCGCTAGAGCACGAGGAAAGTACTAGGATGGAAAGAAAAATAGTAGATAATAATAATTTATACATATAAAAGACCCCTTTTAAATACAAGTAGAGAGTAAATCACACTATGAAAATATCAACAAGCCAATTTAAAAACGGTCTAAAGATAATTATTAATAATCAGCCATGCTCAATCCTAGAGCATGAGTTTCATAAGCCAGGCAAGGGTCAGGCAGTAATGAGGGTAAAGTTTAGAAATCTAATTACTGATAAGGTCATCGATAAAACATACAAATCTGGAGAATCAGTGGAAGAAGCTGATGTTATGACAGTGGAAATGAGCTACCTCTACTCCGATGGAGAGTTTTGGCATTTCATGAATTCTTCAACATTCGAGCAAATAGGCATTAACGGCAATGTTGTTGCAGATGCAAAAAAATGGATTATTGGTCAGGAAAATTGTGAAGTGGTTATTTGGAATGATGAGCCCATATCAGTAGAGCCTCCTCCATTTGTTGAATTAACGATCTCTAAATCTGATCCAGGAATTAAAGGTGACACAGTATCAGGCGCAACAAAGCCTGCAGAACTTGAAACTGGAGTTACTATTCAAGTACCGCTATTTGTTGAAGAGGGAGAAAAAATTAAAGTTGACACAAGATCTGGCGAGTACTCGGGGCGCGTATAAACTTTGTACAATCAACTTTCATCTGCGTTAAGTGCCTTCATAGAAAATGATTTAGCGCTTGATGCCGATCAAAAAAAAGTCTTAATAGACAAGCATAAGCTCGCTCTTTCAGACTCACTACAAAAGGGTCACTGGACTACCAACCTTTGCTTGATTGCATCTAATCTTGCAAAAAAAAATCCTCATGAGCTTGCTGCACAACTTTCTGCAGTTTTAGAGCCAGTGACTGGGATCTCAAGGGTGGAAGTAGCTGGTCCAGGATTCGTCAATATATTTTTAACCCACCAAGCGTTTTTAGAGCAACTTGATCAAGCGCATGAAAATCCTCAATCTTTTGATGAGCCTTCAAATCTACCCAAAGAAAAATTACAGATAGAGTTTGTTTCAGCAAACCCCACAGGACCATTGCATGTTGGTCATGGTCGTGGTGCAGCATATGGAGATGCAATTGGCAGAATTTTGAGCTACTTGGGTCATGAGGTTTCTAAGGAATACTATGTTAATGATGCCGGAAGGCAAATTGATATTCTTGCTTGCAGCATCTTTTTAAGAAAGTTTTCTTGCTTTGATAATGGTGAGTTTCCAGCTTCAGCTTACAAAGGGTCTTACGTTTTAGATATTGCAGATGGAATAGAAATTGATGCAACTATTTCTGAAAATGAAAAAATCGATTTGAAGAAAAATCTTTCAGATAATGATGAAGAGCAGATTGATGAATTAATTCAACGCATTAAAAATGGATACATAGATTATTGGCAGCCAATAAGAGAGTTTGGGTTAGGCCATGTCATTAAATCTATTAAAGAGGACCTAACTGAGTTTAAGGTTGTTTTTGATAATTGGTTCTTTGAATCCTCACTAGGGGAATTAACAGATGATGAATCTGAAATCTCAAAAGCATTAGAGCAAGTAAAAAAAGATCATGCCTATGAAAAAGGTGGTGCTGTTTGGTTGGAATCTACTAAGTTTGGCGATGATAAAGATCGCGTGATTATTCGCGAGGATGGAAGAGGAACTTATTTATCGGCAGACCTCGCCTATCATAAAAATAAGTTAGCTCGTGGCTTTGACACTATTATTAATGTTTGGGGATCAGACCATCATGGCTACATTAAAAGAATTGAAGCAACCATTGAAGCCATGGGTTACAGCAAAAAACAAATGCAAGTCCAGCTTGTTCAGTTTGCCAATTTATTTGAAGATGGTGCAAAGATTAAAATGTCTACTCGCAGTGGAAATTTTTACACACTTAAACAGTTAATTGATGACATAGGGCCAGATGCATCAAGGTTCTATTATTTATCTAAGCAGGCGGATCAGCATCTAGATTTTGATATTGGAGTTGCTAGATCAAATTCAAAAGACAACCTTTACTATTATGTCCAATATGCTCATGCGAGAATTTGCTCCGTGGAGAAGAAGTATCTCGAATTAGGCAAAGCTCTTCCAAAGAGCTTTAACGATGAGACCTTTGATGGATGTGATGAATTGCTACAAATGGCGCTGAATTTTCAATTTGTTGTTAAAAATTCAGGTGAGAATCTGCAACCTCATCTAATCGTTTACTACTTGCGAGATATGGCCCAATCTTTTCATCAATTTTACAATAGTGTAAACATTTTAAAGGCAGAGGAATCTAAGCAAAATAATATTATGAGGGCTCTCATTATTGTTAAAGCCGTAATAGCATCCTCGCTTGAATTAATAGGAATTGATCCGCTAGATAGCATGTAATTAATGTGAAAGATTTTGCAAAAAAACATCCCATTAATAAACCCAAGAAAAAAAGAGTCAAGACTTCTCTGCGAGCAAAAAGAGAGCTCAATCAACCTTTAAAAATAAAGCATTTTTTTATCATTGCTGGCATAAGTGCTCTGCTTTTGCTGGCTTCAGATATGATTTTACAAACTGAGGTGACTAACGTCCGAGGAAATGTTGTTAATCCAACCGTTGAAATTCTTTACCCAGTTGAATTGGCTAAAGATACTGTTTTTATTGAAATCGATGGGATTGTGATAGCAGAAGATTGTGAATATTTAATTCAGATTGAATCGTATGGAAGGCGAGTCTATGCGCAGGAGCAACTCAGCTCTTTGCTTCTCCTTGGGCTTGAATCGTATGTAGAAAAAACATTTAGCTCCGCTCAACCTGACAGGCCATTGTTTAGAGTCATGTCAGGTCCCTATAAGACCAAGTCAGAAGTAAATAATGCGCGCGAGCTGTTGATGAAAAATAATAGGCAGCCCTTAATCTATAAAAAATGCACGAAGATATAAATAATAGGCTTGCAACCATTGAAAGCAAAATAAAAGAAGCTTGCATTAAAGCTAGTCGGTTAAATCAGAGTGTCGAACTGATAGCCGTGTCTAAATTACAATCTGTTGAAACCATAAAAGAGGCGCACAAGCTTGGTGTTAAAAACTTTGGTGAAAACTATGCACAAGAGCTTGGTAAAAAAAATCTAGCATGCCCAAAAGATATTATTTGGCACTTTATTGGCCCAATTCAGTCTAATAAAATTGCCCTGATAGCAAAACATGCTAACTGGGTTCATTCCATAGATAGGGTCAAGGTTGCAAGGAAGTTAAACGAAGCATTAAAAGCTGAAGAAAGAAAAATGCATGTTTTGATTCAAGTAAATGTTGATCGAGAAGAATCTAAGTCAGGCATTTTCCCAGAAGATGTGATCTCTTTTGCTCAAGACATAAGGGCGGACTATCCAAACTTAATCTTGGAAGGATTAATGTTTATGCCTAACATTAATGCGTCTAAAAAAGATAAACTCAATACCATGGAGAATATTCAATCTATTCAAAACGCATTAATAAATGAGCTGCCAGATTGCGGTCATCTCTCTCTAGGGACTTCTGGTGATTTTGAAGAATCTATTGCTGCTGGTTCAACCATGGTCAGGATTGGGGAAATGCTGTTGGGCAAAAGATCATGAAGATTTGTTTTGTGGGGGTCGGCAACATAGCGCAGGCAATTATTGATGGGTTATTGAAAAGTGGCGTGTCTGCTCAAAATATTACTTGCATTGAAAGAAATCCAGACAAAGCTGAATTGCTTGGAAAAAAGAATTTAAAAATCATTGCTTTTGAGGACTTGGCTAACAAAGATTTTGATTTGATTGTTCTTGCGGTCAAACCAAAAGATGCTTTAGATGCTGAAACAAAAATTCTCAAACTATGTCCGAAAGCAGAAATATTAAGCGTGGTTGCTGGGATAACTCTAGATCGATATTCTAACCCTAATGCTGTGATTAGATCTATGCCAAACACTGCCAGCTCCTTTGGTAAGGGGCTCACTGCTTTATATGCTCTCAACCAAGAATCTAATGCTTTTGAAGCAGCACAAAATTTATTTTCAAAGGTTGGGCATGTATTAATTATGGCAAATGAAGACGAGATGCATCGATTTACCAGCATTATTGGAAGTGGGCAAGCTTTTCTATTTCAGGTTTTAAATATCTACCTCAAGGAGTTTGAAAAAATTTCTACAGCAAATCCTGTATCACCAAAAGAAGCATTTAAGGACTTTGTGAGTAGCTTGGGAGACTTGTTCACACAAGATTCTGATTTTGAAAGCTTGATAAATAAGATAAAATCTCCTGGCGGCACGACTCAGGCAGGCTTAGAATCTCTTGAGAAAAATGACCTTGATGAAATATTTAAGGATGCTTTTAATGCAGCCACCAATAGGTCAAAAGAAATTAGTAAAGAACAATAACGGGTATATGAAAAGAATATGATTGGAACAGCGGTAATAGTTTTAGGCTTTGCAAGTTATGCCTTTGTAATCTTGTCAGTCTTTAGGCTCTTTCGAATTAATTACTTCAACCCAGTGGTTAAAGTATTTGCTACTTATTTGGAGCCAATTTCTAAAGGTATTTTCTTTTTCTTGCCGCCTCTCTATGCAGCAATCAGCCTCGCCTTGGTTTTAAAGTTTTCTTCTTTTTACCTCGCCTACTCATCTGGGTATGAACCACTGACATTGTTTTATATTTCTGTAATGGATGTGCTCAACTCTGGGTTCAGAATTTTGTTCTACAGCGTTATCGGGTCGGTTGTTCTAAGTTGGGTCGCTCCAGGCAGCAATCACCCCTTGCTACAAATAATCGAAGAAATATCAGCCAGTGTTTTAGGGCCTGTGAGAAAATTTTTACCCCCAATGGGCGGACTAGATTTCACACCAATTATTGGCTTGCTTGTTCTCAATCTAATTAATACCTCTTTAATCCAAATTATTAGCTCTTTGGCATGAAGGTAGTTTCCGAAAAAATTTCTTTTGCTCGTTCTTTGTCTTTAGAGTCTGGCCAATCTTTGGCTCAATTTGAACTTATGACTGAAACATATGGGGAACTCAATCAAGATAAAACAAATGCAGTCTTGGTCTGTCATGCTTTTTCTGGTAATCATCATGCTGCTGGAACAAAGGATGATGGCAGCAAGCCAGGTTGGTGGGATCAAATCATTGGCGATGGCAAGGCAATTGATACTGAAAAATACTTTGTAGTTTCGCTTAATAATATTGGTGGTTGTCATGGATCTTCTGGGCCTACCTCCGTTTCTTCAGATTCAGAACATGCATTTGGAGCCTCATTTCCCGAAGTGTCTGTGAGTGACTGGGTTGAAACGCAAAAAATACTTGCTGATCATTTAGGCATTGATTGCTGGGAGATGGTTGCAGGTGGGAGCTTGGGTGGCATGCAAGCACTTCAATGGGCAATTTCGTATCCAACAAAAATTAAAAAAGCTGCCATCATTGCCGCTTCTCCTAAAATTAGCTCTCAAAATATTGCTTTGAATGAAGTTGCCAGAGAAATGATTAGAAAAGATGAAAATTTTCATAATGGGAACTATTTGCTAAAAGAGGTTAGTCCAAAAAAAGGTTTAAAAGCAGCTAGAATGCTTGGGCACATTACTTATTTATCTGAAGCCAACATGAGCAAAAGATTTGGTCGGAAACTGCAGGACCCAGACAGCAAGATGGGTGCAGATGTTAACTACGAAGTAGAGAACTACCTTCAGTATAAAGGAGAGCAATTTGCTCAGTCGTTTGATGCGAACAGCTACATCTTAATGACTAAAGCAATGGATAGCTTTGATCCCGCAAAAAGCTTTGATCAAGATTTAATAAAATGTTTTGAAAGCATTCAAGCTAAGTTGCTGGTAGTCTCATTTAATTCCGATTGGCTCTTCCCAAAAGAATATGGTCTCGACATTCAAATGTCGGCAATTACTGCAGGAATTGAAAGCACCTATGTTGAGCTTGAGGGTGAGTATGGCCATGATAGCTTTTTGTTTCACACTGAAAATTACGCAATGGCACTTCAAAATTTCTTAGAGTCCAATGAATAAAACGCTTGCATCTATTGTCACGAATTGGGTTCCGAGTGGATCTAAAGTGATTGATTTTGGTTGCGGTGACGGCGCTTTGCTAAAAATGCTTGCTGAACAAAAATCTATCATTGGTTACGGGGTGGAGAATGATCCAGCAAAAATTAATGAATGCATTAGCAATGGGGTATCTGTGATTCAGCAAGACATAGACACAGGCATTCAAGACTATAGAGACATGGGTTTTGATCTTGCAATTATGGCCAGCTCAATTCAGTGTCTCAGAAGGCCTAGGAATGCAATGAAAAATATTCTTCAAGTTGCAAATGAGTGTGTAATCACGCTACCAAATTTTGGCAATTGGGAATTAAGAGCTGGCTTATTAAAAGGGAAAATGCCCTCTTCATCTCAATTACCAGCTAAATGGTATGAAACTAAGAACCTTCATCTTTGCACGATTGCAGACTTTGAAGAGTTGTGCTCAGTTGAAGGCTTTAACATTAAGAAAAAAATCTATTTAAACAACAAAGGTAACGCCACATGGTTGGTCAGCACTTTTCCAAATTTATTTGCTGCTGAGGCGGTCTATCTCATTGGCTCATAAACAACAACTTGTTGTTGCAACTAACAATAAAGGCAAACTAAAAGAATTTAGTTTGTTGCTTCCTGCTTTTGAAATTATTGCACAAAGTTCCCTAAACATTGTTCCAGAAGAGGAGCTTGGCAAAACTTTTTTTGAGAACAGTATCCAAAAAGCACGAGTGGCAAATAATGCATCAGGCATTGCTGCATTGGGAGATGATTCAGGCTTAATTGTTCCAGCTTTAAATAACCTTCCTGGCTTACACTCCGCAAGGTATGCACACAAAAATGCTAACGATGAAGAAAATAGAGAGCATCTTAAAAATGAATTAGAAAAAATAGATTTGCTGGAAGCCAAGGCTTATTTTGTCTGTGTGCTGGTTTTAATTCAGGCACCTCAAGATCCTTTTCCACTTGTTGCTACAAGCATGCTTGAAGGGATTGTGAAGACAAACTCACAAGGGAAAAATGGTTTTGGATACGACCCAATGTTTTATCCAGCTGGCAGCAATCACTCGTTGGCTGAAATGGATGAAAGTGAAAAAGCACAGATAAGCCATAGAGGCAAAGCAGTTGAAGTGTTGCAAAGAAAAATTTTGGGCTTTTCCTCTGAATAAAACACCACTGAGTCTTTACGTTCATCTTCCCTGGTGTGAAACACAATGCCCATATTGTGATTTTTCTATTACAACTGACCCGATAAATGGCAACGACATAAAGTTAGCGCATGCGATAGTTCAAGATATCTCTAATTCAGCTAAGTTGGTGGATGATAGAAAATTTAACAGCATCTATTTTGGAGGAGGCACACCCTCTCTTGCTTCTGTTGAGTCAATAGAATACATCTTAAACTCTGTTCAACATCAGTTTTCCAGTCCAGAGATTGAGATTACTTTGGAGATGAATCCTAATGATGTAACTGAAGACAAATTAAAAAATTTAATAAAAGCTGGCATTAATCGTTTGTCTTTGGGTATTCAGAGTTACCAGAATCTAGAGCTTGAATCTTTGGGCAGAAATCATAGTCAGTCTTCGGCAATCAAAGCCACGAAAATGCTTGCTGAAACCAATGCAACCATTGATTTAATGTATGGGGTTGAGTATCAAACCCTTGATTCTTTTACTTCAAATATTCGTCAATTTCTTGAGTCAGGTGTAAATCACCTATCTCTTTACCAGTTAACCATTGAGCCCAACACCATCTTCTATAAAAAAGAATTGCATTTGCCAGATGAGGGAATAATCGAAGAAATGGAGGGCGCAGCCAAAAAACTGTTAGAAAAAAATGGTTTTGAGCAATATGAAGTTTCATCATGGTCAAAAGCTGGTCACAAAAGTCAGCACAATTTAAATTATTGGCAATTTGGTGATTTTTTAGGAGTTGGGCCAGGGTCACATAGCAAGATTAGCTATCAAAATGAAATTACAAGATTTAGAAAAATTAAACCGCTAGAAGGCTACATCAAAAATCAAAAAACAACTGACTTAGTCAGCATTGAGGGTGATGAGCTTGATCTAGACTTGGCAATGAATCTTTTAAGAATTAAAAATGGACTACATCGTGAAGAAATAAATGTTGCCCTTCCAGAAAGTTTTCTTGATAAATACAGCAAGGGTGTTGCCGAAGGTTTGCTCCTTAAAAATAAAATTGGTGCTTCAGATAAGGGGTATCAGTTTCTTAACGAAACAATTCAATTATTTTTTTAAAGCCTTTAATAAAAAAGTGTGGATTGCTCTGCCTTCATTGATTGCTCTTTGTTGGAAGCGAGTAACGGGCATGCCTGCATTGGAAATTTTTTTATACTCAAAGCTCTCAGTTGTTTTTTCGACCTCTTCTTCAATAGACTCTGCATAATTTTCCCAATCTGTAGAAATATAAACAGTTCCATTGTTTTTTAAAACTTTGCTCAGTAAGATTAAAAAATCATGCTTAATTAACCTTCTTTTATGATGTCTTGCTTTTGGCCACGGATCGGGACAAATAATGTAAATTTCATCGAACAGCTCATTCTGAATTTTTAATAACAACTCGCGCACATCGTCATCAAAAATTTTTATGTTGGTGGTGGAATTAAGAGAAATGGAATTCAGTAAGCTCCCTATTCCAGATAAGTAAACTTCAGATGCAAGAATTAATGCATCAGGGTTTTTGGAGGCAAGAAAAGCTGTATTTTCTCCGTTGCCAAAACCAATTTCTAAAATTACCTTTTTATAATTCTTGGCTGCGCTAAGTAAATCTTCAATGCCAGATACATGATGGTCTTTTAAAGAGCCCAATGCTGTTCTTTGCGATGTGGTAATGCGTCCAAGTCTTTTTACAAAGCTTGTTAGATAGGGTTTATCTTGATTAATTGAAGTTGCCTTACTAGGCAGCGTTTGACATGGCAGCTTTGAGTTTTTTCAATGCTCCATTTTCGATCTGTCTAATTCTTTCAGCAGAAATATTATATTCGTCAGCAAGATCATGCAGAGTTTCTTTTTCATCTGCGAGGTATCTTCTTGCGATGATGTCTTTGCTTCGCTCGTCTAGACCAGACAAGGCCATCGCAAGCTCTTGAGAGTTATGATCAGCCACTTCCTGTTCTTCAACTAAAATTTCAGGGCTGAATGACTTGTCTTCTAGGTATTGAGACGGAGATAAAACATCGCCTTCATCATCGCTTCCAATTGGTGCATCAAACGCAGAATCATGGGAGGTCAATCGATTCTCCATGTGCAAGACGTCTTTGACTTCAACATTTAAGTCTTTCGCTATTTTCTCTGCTTCTTCTTGAGTTAACCAATCAAGCGTTTTTTTCTTGCTTCTTAAATTAAAGAATAATTTTCTTTGTGCCTTGGTTGTTGCAATTTTTACCATTCTCCAATTTTTAAGAATGTATTCATGAATCTCTGCCTTGATCCAATGCACAGCAAAAGACACAACTTTTACACCTCTGTTTGGATCAAATCTATCCACTGCCTTCATTAAACCAACATTGCCTTCTTGAATGATGTCAGCAAGAGGCAAGCCATAGCCTTGATAAGACCTGGCAATGTGAATAACGAACCTTAAATGCGATAGAACTAGTTGTCGCGCAGCTTCAAGGTCGTTATTTTCAAACAGCTTTTGAGCCAATTCTTTTTCTTGTTCTGGCGTCAGAATTGGAATCGCGTGCACGCAAGACAAATAGGATTCTATGTCCTTGCCTGGAGTAGAAAGCGTAATTGTTTGTAAATCTGTACCCATATATATATTTTACTAATAACTAATTATAACTGCTAGTTATTCAGAACAGATAATTATAGCAAATTTTTACTAAAACCACCTATTAAAGACAAAATTGCCTTTTTTTCGTTCAAATTACTTATTGCAATGAACATAGGGTTTAATATGCTGTCTTTTTTGCCATATTCAAGGGGTTGGTGGTTTTCTATTTGAAATATCCCTCCCCCTCTAGATTGCAGCACTGCATCGGCAGCAGCAATGTCCCACTCAGATGTGGGGCCAAATCTTGGATAAATGTCCCCCTTGTTTTCAGCTAACGTGCAAATTTTCAGCGAACTGCCTTTTGTAATAATTTTTAAACGCTTGCCTCGCTTATCTAAGTAACTAAGAAAAGCTGTGTCGATAACTGTTCTGTGGCTTTTGCTCGTAACCACCCTTAAGATCTTGCGAGGTTTGAAATTTTTTTTATTTGCTTTGCGGGGTTGGCCAGCAATACCAGACCACACCGAATCAAAAGCCGGTGCACCCACGACCCCAAGAACAGGCTTCCCATTTTGGATCAAAGCAATATTGGTGGTGAATTCATCTGATTTGTTTACAAATTCCTTGGTGCCATCAATTGGATCAATGATCCAAAATTCTTTAGCTGGCTTATAGCCCTTTTGAGCAAAACTTTCTTCTGATACAACAGGAATGTCGGAAAAATTTTTTGCAAGAAATTTGATAATTGCTTTATGAGCATACATATCAGCAGCTGTAACTGGAGAGCCATCTTTTTTATGATTTGCCTTTGATTTTGGGTTCCGATAAATTTTTAAGATCTCTGGAAATAAACTGCGGGTTAAATCTTCTAATTGAGGGATAATAGATTCTAAATTTTGAGATAACATTTCTATTTAATGGCAAAACTTAATTCTACCACTGCAATTCTATTAGATCTTGATGGGGTTATTTTAGATCAATCTTATGATGGGAAGTTTTGGCAAGCTTGGTTGCCAGAATATGTAGCACAACAAAAGGGCCAGCCTTTAGAAGAGACTAAAGTCGAGGTTCAGCTACAAATAAATAATCAGCAGGGCAACCTAAATTTTTATGACTTGAATTATTGGGACGAGCTGCTTGATGTAGATTGCATGAACATTATTAAAGAAAAAGAGGAAAAGTGTTCTTACTTGGAAGGCTCATTTGAAGCCTTGAAAAAATTATCAATTTTAAAAAACCCCATGCATATTCTTACCAATGGAGATCCTAGAGTGCAGCAATACAAAGCAGAATCTGAAGATTTCTTACAATTTTTTGATTCAATTTTTTATAGCATGCAAGCAGGCTATCCAAAAGAACAAAAAGAATTCTGGGCTTTGGCAAGACATAATCTAGGGTTAGATTTTGAAGATGCAATGTTTGTGGATGACAATTTTAAGGTTGTAACAGCAGCCGCAAAGGCTGGGATTAAAAAGACAGTTTGGATCACACCTGGAAAAAATAGAGTTCTGCAAAATGGCATTGAGACCTTTCCGAGCCTTAGCAGCTTAGTTAAGACAATTGCTTGAATCTAGATTCTCATAATCCAACGCTAGCAACATTCGATCAAAAATTTCTGTATTATCCATGACCCCAGTAAATAGCTCTGATCCTGGCCCAAAGGCGTAGATGTTAATTGGAGAAAGGTCGTGACTTTCAGTAGTCCATTCAGCTCTTACCTTTGAACCACGCGGCTTCTGCAAAACCAAACCTCCGGTTGCGTGATCGGCCGTCACAAGCACTAAGGTGTCCTTGTGCTTGAGAGCAAAATCTGTGGCTGCTTGAACCGATTGATCAAAATCAGTAAATTCTGCAAGCATGTACTTCACGTTATTATCGTGACCGCCCCAATCTATTTGACTGCCCTCCGACATTAAAAAAAATCCGGCGCAATCGTCTGATTTTTTCTCAAGAAAACTGAGTGCAGTTTTAGTCATTTCAAGTTGAGTTGGAGGAGCTAACCTCCTATCAAGACCATCTTCTGCAAATAAACCTAACACCCTTTCATGAGAAGTAAGTGTCTTTGAATTTAATGATTCTTTATCTAAAACCACGTGTAGGCTTTCATTCACTGAAGTGAGATCAAAAAACTCTGAGCCCCCGCCAAGGGCAATAGATACATCTGATTCAAGTAACATTTTAGCAATTGCCTTTTCTTTGTAGCGACTTTTGATGTGGGCATAAAATGCAGCTGGTGTTGCGTGAGTAATTGATGAGGTGGCAACCAGTCCTGAGAGATAGCCCTTAGTGCTAAGCAGTTCTGTGATGGTGGGCAAGAGTTTTTTATCAGGATCAACGGCTAGGTAGCCGTTGGTTGTTTGCACTCCTGTTGCCCAGGTTGTTGCTGCAGCCGCGGAGTCTGTATAAATGCTTTTAGCCGAATGATTGTAAACAATTCCAGTAATTGGAAAATTCTCAAATGACAGTCTGTGCGAAGGCCCGCCAGTAGATAGTTTTGCAAGAGCCACTTGATTGGGTCCCATCCCATCCCCTATAAATAGAACAATATTTTTAGCCTTCGATTGTGAAGACCTCTCGAGAGGTGCAGGTAGTTGAGTGGCTGCGCCCATCTCAACATATTCATCAACACCACTTCCCTGCCCGCATGAAACAAGCATTAAAGCACTAACAAAAAGCAGTGATTTTTTCATAAGGTTACCTAATCGGTTGCAGAGACTTCAAACGAGCTTGATGGACTTCATTGGGGTCCAGAGAATAATCAAAGTCGTAAAGGGCTCCCTCCCAATCACCGTAAGCAATATTTTGTAACAAGAACCATTTAACTCCCCAGTATTCGTGATAGGTTTCAACTATTTTTTTTCTTCCGTTGGGGCTAAGGTTATTGTCCTTTGCATCTACAAAATCACCAAGATTATCACCTGCCACTAACAATACCCTATATTCCTCTGCAACCAGCGCCCTTCTTGAGCCTTTATCAGAGCCCCAACCATTCTCTCCGCGCATTAAAATTGTTTCCTTTGTTTGGTCCCATGGAATTCCAAGGTTTGTGAGATTTTGTTGAGTGGCCTCTTTTAGCTCTGCTACTCTATTGGTAATGTAAAAAATTGTTACGCCCTTTGAATGTGCGTAATTAAGAAAGTCTTTTGCGCCAGGAACCTCAGTTGCAGCCGCTTCTTTTCCCCAGCTCACCCAGCCCTCAGGATATTTAGTGCCATCTAAAATCATACGGGCTTCATAAGCTGTGTTGTCTAAAACTGTCTCGTCTACGTCAACAATAATTGCGGTTTTTTCATTGTTGTTGTTTTGTTCTGGCAAGGCGCTCCATGCTGGGTTTGCCAAGGCTTCGTCCAGCGCATGCTTGGCAGACCTAAAGGTCTGAATGCTGCCAGCCAATCTTTCTGCAGCAGTTTGCTGATACAAAACTGACATTATATTTTGTTCTTTTAACGCCCTAACATCCTTGTTTGAGCTTTCTGCAAACAGAAATTCTGTTGCGATTAAGAAATTTAAAATAAATAAAGTTTGCCAGAGACGTGCTTTCATAGATTCAAGCCATTATAATTTTTTGTTTACGTAACCTATTGTAGCTATGAGCAAAGAAATAATCAGCAAATTAGATGACTTAGATAATGGTCTCAAAAAACTCAGCACTGAAAGAAAGGTTGTGCTGCCTCATCACAAGACTTTTGAATTGGTTGATGAATTAAGGGAGATTGTCAAAGATCTAAAAGAAAAGGCTGACTCAAATGAGTAAGTACACATGTTTTGATGTCAGTGTTGAGGATCATGTTGCTCATGTAGTCATGAACCGACCAGATGAATTCAACTCAATGACACGACTCTTCTGGAAAGAATTACCTGAAATTATTAAAGAGTTGGATAAAACTGCTAAAGCTAGAGTCATTTTATTAAGAGGCGAAGGCAAACATTTTAATGCAGGCATGGATTTAGCTAATTTTGCCCCTGCTGATAAAGGCGGTGTAAAAAAAGATCCTGCTCGAATGCGTGAAACTTTTTATCATGAAGTTCTTGAGTTGCAAGATACATTTTCTGCATTAGAGGAATGTCGCATGCCCACCATTGCTTCAATTCAAGGAGCTTGCGTTGGTGGAGGCATTGACATGGTAGCTGCCTGTGACATTAGACATTGCTCATCCGATGCTTTCTTTAAAATTGCAGAAGTTGATATTGGGTTGGCAGCAGATGTTGGAACCTTGCAAAGATTGCCAACATTAATGCCGCTGGGTGCAGTAAGAGAGCTTTCTTACACTGGCAGAAAATTTCTTCCAGCTGAGGCTCTAGAGTTAGGCTTTATGAATAAAGTATTTGAGAGCAGAGAAGAGCTTGAAAAAGGTTCTTTAGAATTGGCAAAAGAAATCGCTTCTAAATCACCGCTCATTACTCGCGTAATTAAGAAACAAATTAACTATGCACGCGATCACAGTGTTAAAGAAGCTCTTGATTATCATGCTGCTTGGAATTCTTCATTGATCAGCGGCCAAGACATGGAAGCTGCAATGAAGGCTTTTATGGAGAAATCAGAAGCTAACTATGATGACTTAGAGCCAATACATTCGTTCTGGGAAAAAGACGGGTTAGTCCCTTAAAAATACTGGTTCTTCAGGGGTTGAAAGCTTTTTAGAGTATTTGTAGCCCTCTTCTTTAAATTTAACTAGGTCTTTTGCTGAAGTGACTTTGTTCTTGATAATCCAGTTGCTCATGTAGCCTCTGGCTTTTTTTGCATAGAAACTAATAAGCTTATACTCACCATTTTTAAAGTCTTTAAATACCGGAGCAACAACCTCAATGTTCTTCGGCAAAGAGCCAACAACACTAAAGTATTCTTTGGAAGCTAGGTTGACTATCAGCTCAGATTTATTTGCTTTTAGTTCCTTTAAAAGATTTTCTTGAATCTTATTGCCCCAAAACTCATAGAGATTTTTTCCTTTGCTGGTAGGCAGCTTGGTTCCCATTTCCAATCGATAGGGTTTGATGACGTCAAGAGGTCTGAGTTCTCCGTATAAGCCTGAGAGAATGCGTAAATGTTTTTGAGCAAACGCTATGTCTTTTTTGTTAAATGTTTCAGCTTTCAGTCCCTGGTAAACATCTCCCTGAAAAACAAATAGCGCAGGTTTGCTGTCGCTGCTAATAGATTTGGCTGCTTTCCAAGATTGATACCGATCAAAATTTAATGTCGCGAGGTTATCGCTTAGTCCCATAAGGGTGGCTATGTCCTTAGGCTCTTTTGTTTTGAGCTCTTTAATTAGCTTAGAAGAATCAGACAAAAATGCAGGCGCAGTAGGCTTGACGTCAAAGTCTTTGCTGTAATCTAGTGTTTTTGCTGGCGATAATAAAATTAACATATTTCTTATTTTAAACAATTCTCTATTAATATACATAGCATGAATGATTTCTTAGGCCGTTTTTTTGCCCGCTTGCTTCCGGTGCTGCTTTTGTTAGTCATGATAGTTGTGGTTAGCCGCTATTTTTTTGGCATGGGTCGAGCTGATATTCAAGAGCTGGCTTTGTATGTACATGCATTAATTTTCTTAGGCTGTGCTGGCTGGGCATACTCTCAAGACGAACATGTCAGAGTAGATATTTTTTACCGCAATGCTTCGCCCCAATATCAGAAAATGGTTAACAGTTTTGGAGTGATATTTTTGCTCGCTCCTATGCTTGGAGTCATTGGTTACTATTCCATCGATTTTATTTCAGCGTCTTGGGCTGTCAAAGAAATTTCAACTGAGCCAGGTGGGCTAAGCACCGTATTCATTCAAAAGTCTTTTATATTTTTATTTCCAATGGTTCTTGGGATAGCCGGATTGAAGGAGCTGCATAAGCTATGGAAATAATTCCTATTATTTTAATTGTCATGGTTTGCATGGCCTTGCTGCTTGGCTACCCTGTGGCTTTTACCCTTGCAGGAACCTCAATTTTGTTTGCGCTCTTTGGAGCATCCTTCGATTTTTTTGACCCCAATTTATTTAAAACGATCCCCATGAGAATTTTTGGGATCATGAACAATCAAACCTTGCTAGCGGTTCCCTTGTTTGTCTTTATGGGCGTTGTCCTTGAGAGATCAGGAATTGCGGCCAAAATGCTTAAAGACATGGCGCTGGTTTTTAAGAACACTAATTCTGGTTTAAGCATCTCGATCATTATTGTTGGGGCACTTTTGGCCGCAAGCACAGGGATCGTTGGTGCAACAGTTGTCACCATGGGTCTCATGTCATTGCCGGCAATGCTCAAGCAAGGCTACAGCAAAGAATTCTCTTCTGGATTAGTAGCTGCAACTGGAACTTTGGGTCAAATCATTCCTCCCTCTATTGCCCTGGTGCTGCTTGGTGATGTAATGTCGAATGCGTATCAAAGAGCACAAAATAACATGGGCATCTTTTCTCAAGAGACAGTCTCAGTGGGTGATTTGTTTGTAGGTGCAATCGTTCCAGGAATCTTAATTGTTGTCGGTTACTTAATTTATGCCATCTTTATTAATCGAAATAAACAATTCGCGCCGTTAGAGGGAATCGAGGGTGAAGCCAATATTCTTAAAACCCTGCTGCCACCAGCAACTCTTATATTTGTTGTCTTAGGCTCAATCATTGCTGGCATCGCAACCCCAACAGAGGCTGCCGGTGTGGGTGCTTTTGGTGCATTAATTATTACCAGTCTTAACGGGAGCTTTAATTTAGACCTGCTAAGAGAGACTAGCTATAAAGCTGCAACAGTTACCACCATGATCTTTTGTATTTTGATTGGCGCATCTATTTTTTCTTTAATCTTTCGGGGTGTGGGTGGTGATCTTCTGGTAGATCAAATCTTTGAGATGATGCCTGGTGGGAAATACACTGCCCTTCTGTTTGTCTTGCTGGCAATTTTTCTTTTTGGGTTCATCTTAGATTTCATAGAGATCTGCTATGTGATTATTCCTTTAGTTGCTCCGCCACTTTTGATGATGGGGTTTGATCCTGTTTGGCTGGGAATACTCATGGCCATCAATCTTCAGACTTCTTTCCTAACGCCACCCTTTGGTTTCTCTCTCTTCTATTTAAGAGGAGTCGCAGATGAGAGCATCAAAACAACCGACATATACAAAGGAGTTGTTCCCTTCATTATTATTCAGTTGATAGTGCTTATGACGGTAATGGTCTTTCCATTCTTCGTGCTATAGCCTAGCCAAGCCTGGAAAGTATTTATTTACCGCTGCATTGATCTCTACGTAATATTCATCAGAATCTATCTCCACATAACACAATGCGCACAGGTATTCATGAGTTGCAAAGGCTATTCTCGTGGCCTCAATATTATGATGGTCCTTTGAACCAAACCATTCATTTTTCTTTTCCCATGCAAGAGCTGGATCAGTGGGTTTAAGCTTTTCTTCTAATCTCTTCATAATCCTCCACTGCATTAAATATTGTTTGCCAGCCAGCCTCTGCAATCCTTTTGTCTCTTCCCTCTCTATTAATTCCCTGAGAAACTAAAATATCTCTAGCTGAAATCAAGTATTTCTCAATTACATCTTTGAGAGTTGCTCCCAAGGGAATTATTAAATTAGGTTGGATTATTTCAATAAGGGGGTTTATCATAATTTTTTGGTGACAAAGTAAATATTTCATAACCAGGTGTTGCACAATTCGCAACTGTTCTATCTGCAAGGCTTGAACAAGGAGTATTGGGGTCAACAGGTCTATACCCATGAACCATGAGATCATTTCTTCTAAGATTACCACCATATTCACTAGTAGTTAAAAGACCAGCTCCTTGAGCCGAACTGATTACCCTTCCATAACTTCTTTCATTACCTCTTATATCAAAGGTGTGATTATCATTCTCCCATCTAAGAGCTAAGGTATAGT
>ENA-OREB01000142-OREB01000142.1-marine-metagenome-genome-assembly--contig:-NODE-142-length-37150-cov-3.179025_pt1 | contig 37150 bp, 38 predicted proteins | sample MGYA00248625_ERZ508552 | MGnify/ENA primary metagenome ERZ508552 (study PRJEB26219, sample SAMN06267888) | marine metagenome | isolation source: Monterey Bay, California, USA | place: USA:Monterey Bay...
CAAAATCGATCGCTTTGGTAAGTGCAGAGATCGCATTTTCGGGGTTCGAAAGAGCTTGGTGGATCGCAGTCAGTAACGCAAACGCCTCTGGATTGGTGTGGTTGCTGCCGATTGAGGCTTCGCAATCTTGAAGTGCACTAGAAAGGTCACCGGCGCAGAGAAAAGCACGACTTCGAATTAAATAAACTTCATCGTCGCGGCCGAGGTCAAGTTTTAAAGCACGTTTCAGCCGTCGCTGGGCAAGGTCCAGTCGGTTTTCTTGAATGGCTATTTCAGCTGATTTGAGGAGTACCGGGAAATCCGCCCGACATTGTTGCAAGTGTTTTTTAAAGTCGTTTAAAGCGAGTGCGTTGCAATCGATAGCGGCCAGGCATTCCCCTCGCTCGCGGAAGAGGTTGCTACCTTTGGGTTTGTTAAGAATTAAGTTCGTGAGTATTTTGATTGCCAGTTCGAACTCACCAATCGAACGAAGCAATCTGCACACGGTGAGATTTGTATGCGGATCTTCACCGGCTAATGACATCAGTGTTCGTATGTCATTTCTTGCTGCATCAATTTTATTTTCGCGGAAATTTAGCATCGCGCGAATTTTCAATCCGTAGGCTTGGCACTCTTGGCTTCCTTTGATCGCCGCATCGCATAATTCCCGAACATCGTATTCTTCAAGGAAAATGTACTTGAGTTCAGCTAAGCCCATTGAAGCACTAGGGTGCCCTGGTTGCTTTTCAAGGGCGAGATTGAAATCCCGTTTCGCCTTGTCGAATTGATTGGCCTTGAAATATACCCAGCCACGATCAAAGAAGAGATCTGCTGAATCCTTTCCTTCTTGAATTTTAGTGCGATAATAATCGCTCGCGTTTTTGGAGTATGCTGTAATTAAAGACTGATACTGTTGGTCGTCATTGGCCGCAATTTGATCAGCATGTTTAAGATCGTCGAAGGCTGCTGGCCACTTGTTTTGTTCACCACGGGCGGCTGCCCGCCAGGCGTAAGTTTGAGGTTCTTCCCACCCCAGATCAATGGCATGGGTACAGTCTGTTTCGGCGTTTAGGAAATCGAGATTCTTGAGGTGAGTGTAACCGCGGAGCGAATAGCATTCGCCATTGTTTTCAACCGGCAAGTCGATGATCGCACGATCGAGGTAGGTCAACGAGGCTGCGAGATCACCAAGTTCGATAAATTCAAGAGCACGCTGGGTCGCTTCATTGATCTGCGAATCATTCTCATCGTGAGGTAAGGAATGAATGTCAGCCAATTTGGGAGGCGTCTGACTTGACGGAGGAGACTGTTGGTTTGTGTTGTTGATATTTCGTCTGGACTTTTTGACGATTTGAATGGTCTCTTCGATGGCGTCGTCAGATTCGAATTTTCCTAATTTGTCATCGGAGTCAATTTTGATGCGAAAATCAGAGGGTTGATGTTCAGATACCAAGCTCCAGTCACAATTGTCGCAGCTAACTGCAAAATCGGTGATTTTGCTGCTGCATTGCGGGCATAGGTTGATCATTTGCTGTCGTTGGGGTTGTTAAGGTATTTTTAGGTTGTCGAACTCGGTTTTTTATGGAAATCCGGAGATTGGTCTCTTTTGGGTTGCTACTACGGATCGCAGGACTCGCAGTTTACAAGACATTATCGGGGGGCAACGCGAAAGGGTCAAATTGGTGTCAGTTTGGCACGCGTAATTCAACGTTTTAGAGATTTTCTGAGTTCAGCAGTCGACTCAGTAGTCGATTCAGTAGGGCTACCAATCCTCAATAACGTTGGAATACCTGCAAAGTCGGGGAAATCAGTCTCAAAACATGAATGAGAAGCGGCTTGGAGCCATTTCACCGAGTAAAGTCAAATATGCTCGATTTGCAGTAACTTTTTGGTTTATTCGGTGTTAAATAGGTACCGAATTCGGTCAAATGTTCGGTAAATGCCGTTCCCGAGTTGTGGAGATTCGGTAATTAAGAGACTTGCTTTTTGGATGTTAGCCAGACGGAGTCAGACGATGATGTTTCAAAATTTGAAGGTAGTTTGCGGTATTGGTCGATTGTTTATCGTCCCTGTCGTGGTGGTGCTTTGTTCGCAAATTACTGCGGCACAGGATTTCAAATTAGACGAATATTTGAAACGCAAGGACGTCAACTCGAACGGCAAGCTTGAACCCAGCGAGATGTCGAACAACACAAGAAGTTACCTATCGAAAAATGGATTCAATCCTGAAAAACCGGTTTCGATCAGCAAGGTTTTGTCAAAGTTAAGTAAAGAGAAAGCCAGTAAAGAGAAGGCTGATAGAAAGATGAACAGGGAGCGGAAGGTTCCTGGATTTGGCGTTGAAAAGGAAGAGTCGGGATCGGGTGTATCGCGGTTTGGAGCAACCACCAGTAAGGCGAAGGGGAGTACTGCAAAGAAAGTAACTTACAGTGACAGTGTGAATCGCCAGGTAGACTCAACGCTCGGCAGGTACGATCGAAATAAGGATGGGAGTCTTGATAAAGAGGAGATGAGCAGAGCCCGTTGGGGCAGTCCGACTCCGCAAGAAAGTGACACCAACAAAGACGGACGGCTTTCGCGGAGTGAGCTCTCTAATCGATACGCTTCCCGAGAATCTGCCTACCGTAATTCATCCAGTTCGAGAGGATCGAGCTCACGAGATTCTTCGAAATCTAGCTCTAAGAAAAGTTCATCGTCGGCCTGGCGGCCTACCTCGACACGAAGCACGAGTAGTTCATCCAAGGAATCAAGCACTTCGAGAAAGCCAAGTTCTTCTTCGTCGAGTTCCAGTTCAAGCTCAAGAGAGAAGTATGAGAAATACGCGGCGAGCTTGATCGGCCAGTACGATGAAAACAAAGATGGCAAACTGGACGGTGATGAGATCAAAAAAATGCGTCGCCCTCCGGTAGGTGCTGATCAAAATAAGGATGGATTCGTCACAAAATCCGAACTGTACGATAGTTTGAGCGGTGCGAATAAGCCTGCCTCCAAGGCCTCTAGCACTGCTGACGCTCGTAAGACTACGGGTAGCAGTAGCTCGCGGTCATCGCGGTGGGGAAGTTCGTCGAGCCGATCTTCTTCGAGAAGTAGCTCCGGTTCTTCGCGTGATTTTGAGAAATTTGATAAGAACGAAGACCGTCAGGTTCAGATGCACGAGTATTCGGCGAAGTGGGACGAAAAGACTGTCAAAGAGTTCTACGAGAAAGATAAAAACAGCGACGGCGTAATTACTCTTAAAGAGTGGTCTTCGAAGTAGTAGAACGACGGTTGATAATTAAAATTATGGTCATCCACTTCACGGGTACTCTTTTTCGAGTGACCCATGCAAAGTACCCAGCAATCCAAAGAGCCTGACGAAGAAGGGCTGCTCTGCCGTTTACGGCTTGTTTTGTGGAGCGAACATCAGGGATTGGTAGCCACTCTGTTGTTGATTGCTATTCTGGCGGCCTCCGTTTATTTCGTCATTCAGTGGAAGGCGAGCGATGGTCTCGTCGATATTGACGATGTAGCGGATTCCAAGTTCTTGTTTCAGGTTGATTTGAACGCGGCGACTGTGGGTGAGTTGACGTTGCTGCCTGGAGTCGGGCCGAAGTTGGGGCGGGCGATTCTGGCTCACCGCGCTGATTTTGGACGTTTTGAGAACCATGCAGAATTGCTAACCGTCCCCGGGATTGGGGAGAAGAAGTTTCAAGCGATCCTTCCGTATCTGGCTCCTTTGGATGATCCGTGATTGCTGGCACGTTTTCATTGGCATTGCTCAGATTTTGTTGTTTGTTTCCTGATGGTAATGAGTAATTGTGGTCGTTTCTTGAGGAAGCCTAGTCGTGCCGAGATTTGGCAATAAGATATAAGTTTAGGCCTTGTGGGAATACGTCGTTTATTATGTTTAAACTTACTTCGCCATTTCAACCCGGTGGTGATCAACCGCAAGCAATTGAGACGCTGGTTGAGCAAATCAAAGCCGCTAAAAAGCATCAGATGCTGATGGGGGTTACAGGGTCGGGCAAGACGTTCACGATGGCGAACGTCATTCAGCAAATCCAAAAGCCAACTCTTGTGATTTCGCACAATAAAACGTTGGCTGCCCAGTTGTACTCCGAGTTTAAAGATTTTTTTCCGCACAATGCTGTGCATTATTTCGTCAGCTACTACGACTATTACCAGCCGGAAGCCTACATTCCTCAACGCGATATTTATATCGAAAAAGACGCTTCGATCAATGAAGATATTGATCGTCTGAGACTGGCCACAACAAGTTCGTTGGTGAGCCGAAAGGACGTCATCATCATCGCAAGTGTTTCAAGTATTTATGGACTTGGGTCGCCCGAAGATTACCGAACGATGATGGTTGCGCTCAAAGTTGGCGATGCGATCGATCGAGACAAGATGCTCGCTAAGTTTGTGGATATTCAATACAAGCGAAATGACATTTCGTTTGAACGTTCGACGTTTCGTGTTCGTGGTGACAGTGTTGAAATTTGGCCATCCTATGAGGAGTTTGCTTATCGGATTGAATTTTGGGGGGATGACATTGAGCAAATTTCTGTAATTAATCCTCTTACGGGTGAGTCGATAACTTCTGAATCTGACATTTATATTTACCCGGCGAAGCACTTTGTTACTTCTGAATCAAGAATTGCCGATGCGGTAAAGTTGATTCGATTGGAGTTAAAAGAGCAGCTTGATTTATTTCAGAAAGAGGGAAAGCTTCTCGAAGCTCAGCGATTGAATGCGCGGACTCGATTCGATATTGAGATGATGGAGCACGTTGGCCATTGCCCGGGTATTGAAAACTACAGCCGCCATTTAGCGGGACGTGCAGCGGGCGAGGAGCCGGAAACGCTGTACAATTTTTTCCCCGACGATTTCTTGTTGTTTGTCGATGAATCCCATGTGACTTGCTCGCAAGTTAGGGCAATGTATGCTGGCGACCGCAGTCGTAAGGAAACGCTCGTTGCCCATGGTTTCCGGTTACCCAGCGCTATGGACAATCGGCCTCTCAAATTTGAAGAATGGGAAAATCGGCTGAATCAAGTCGTGTATGTTTCGGCCACCCCTTCGGATTACGAGCTTGAAAAAACGGGTGGGGAAGTGGTCGAGCAGATCATTAGGCCAACCGGGTTGCTGGACCCCGTCGTCGAGGTTGTGCCCGCGAGTGGTCAGGTGGCTCATTTATTAGAACAGGTCAAAGAGCGGCGTGACCTGGGAGACCGAGTCTTGGTGACTGCACTCACGAAGCGATTGGCGGAAGATCTGTCTTCGTATTTTTGTGAAAACGGGATTGCCAGTAAGTGGCTTCACAGTGAATTGGACGCATTTGAACGCGTCGAATTGTTGCGAGACTTGCGACTCGGTCGCTTTCAGTGTCTCGTTGGCGTTAACTTGTTGAGAGAGGGACTCGATTTACCTGAAGTAAGTTTAGTTGCAATCCTGGACGCGGATAAGCAAGGGTTTTTAAGAAGTGAAACTTCGCTTGTCCAGACAATTGGTCGCTCGGCTCGAAATGCGAATGCCAAGGTCATCTTATACGGTGACAAAGTAACTGAAGCGATGAAGAATGCGATCCACGAGACAGCGAGAAGGCGGACGATACAAGAAGCTTATAACAAAGAGCATGGCATTACGCCAAAAACGATTTTCAAAGAAATATCGTCAGGGATCGGGGCCGATTTAAAGAACCGTCGTGAAGCCAATGACGCGGCGAGGAAGACGGAAGATACCGTTTACATCACGGAAGAATATATTAACGAATTGCAAACCGAGATGTTGCAGGCTGCCGAAGATCTTGAATTTGAGCGAGCTGGAATATTGAGAGATCGAATCAGTCAGCTTCAAGAGGCGGTCGGCCAGCCTTTGTCGTCTGTTGAGGAAGGAAAACCTAAAGGCCGCAAAGGCCGAAGACGGAAAAGCTCAAAGGTTCCCAGACCTCGGAAGAAGCCTACCTAAGAGCTTGGTGGTCGATTGCCAAATCATCAAGAGGCGATTTCATTGAGGACAGTCAGTAGATCGAGCGAGACAGGTCGATGTGATGCGTAGGTTTCTTCGAATGGAACTGAGACACAACGGTCGTCGCGGGTGCCGATCATCACGCCGGTCTCACCGGCGAGGATTGCTTTCACTGCTCCATTGCCCATTTGAGTTGCTCGCCTGCGATCTTCTGGTGTCGGGCTGCCCCCACGTTGTAGATGCCCAAGCACGATCGTACGGGTTTGAAATGGGCAGGCATGCTGCTTAAGTTGCGAGTTGATAAGCTCAGCGCCTCCTTTTTCATCTCCCTCGGCGATGACCATGATCGCCATCATGCGTCCCTGTTCTTTTAGTCGATTCAGGTGCGAGATGATCTCTGTGAAATTGGTATCGGTTTCTGGAATCGCAACGACATCTGCTCCTGCTGCTATGGCGGTATAGAGCGCGATGTAGCCGCTGTGGCGTCCCATGACTTCGACAAGGAACATACGGTCGTGGCTGGATGCTGTGTCACGTATTTTGTCGACTGCCTCGACGGCAGTTTGGACCGCTGTCGAAAAGCCGATGGTGTAGTCGGTTCCCATGAGGTCGTTATCGATGGTGCCGGGGCAGCCAACAATTTGACCATCCCAGTGCTTGCTCAAAGCCGTAGCACCATTGAACGTTCCATCGCCACCAATCGGAATAATTGCATCAATTTGGTGCTTCCTGAGAATGTCTGCGGCGGCTTGTTGACCTGTTTGGGTTCGAAACTCTTCGCTGCGACTACTGCGGAGGTGGGCTCCACCATGGGCTGCCCAGGTCGTCACGCGATAAGGGGTTAAGTGGCGTTGACCGTCGGAGTCAACAAAGAACTCTTCGTGGATCATTCCATGGTAGCCCCGCATGATTCCAACGACCTCGTGGCCACGATCTGCAGCGGTTCTCACGACGGACCGGACGCAGGCATTCATCCCCGGGGCGTCTCCACCACTGCAAAACACTCCAATTTTCATCATTTCGTCCATAAAAAGTGGGTTAGTCTGCTAATAAGTTATCTCAATATTGGCAGATTCGACAGATCAAGCCTGAAAAGGACGGTCGATCTAATAACGGGCGATTGGCGGATGCGGCATTATTCGGGCAAGAATTACCATCATCGAACCGATAATCGTCTACATCGAGGCTTTCAAACACGTAAAATACCGAGTTATTAGCCCTTGAAGCTCCGTTCGTCGTCTAGTATAATTCGCGGCTACGTTCAGCTTAAGTTTTTCAATCAAAAAGCCCTGTCCGGCAAATTCCCGGCTCAATTGTTCATAGAAGTATTACAGATGACCATCGACAAAAGTTTGAAGATTAAAGCCGGTTCGGCAAAAACCCGCAACGTTTTAACCCGACCAGAGCGGCTCCAGAAGTTAATCGCCGACGATCGCTGGAGTGAAGGCGACAAGGTTTATGGCATGCCTAAAGTGCGTGTGGCCAAGCTGGCATTGAAGAAGAAAAAGAAGGTCAAGGAAGAAGACGAAGAGTAATCCTGACCTGTTGAATAACAGTGAAGAGCGTCTGCACACCTGCAGACGCTTTTTTCGTGCGCTGACCGCAGTGTTTCTCTTACGCGGCTCGGCGGGCTTGGTCGGGGATAAGATTGATTCGGTCTATCTCGTGGGTTCCTCTGTAAACACAAATTTGAGACTCAGTGATATCCCAGTCCGCTCGAAATGATCCAAGTGCGAATCGAACGCCGCAAAATATTTCACCGCGAAACAGATAGACTTCCTGGCAGTTCTCGGACGCCTGCCGAGCAAAGCGAGCCAATCTTGGGTGAACCATATCTCTTGCAAGAATGATCAGCTGCGGCAGCGATTCGTTTGATTCTTGAGTCACGTTCAGACCGGGGATGGAAAATACAACCGATAGCGGCGTCCATTGACGTCCATAAGCGTTATCGTCGTAAATTGCTGAGTCAGTCCGAAGTTGCCAAGGCAATCGTTAAACTCCCCCAGAGTCGCCTGCTTTACGAGGTTGGCCGCTGGTTTCCCGTCGATCGTTAATTGGGTTGATTGCCAGCTGAATGATGCAGGTGTTCGTGTAAAGGGTGCTGTTTCGTTTCTGCATTACAATTTCGTTGCTGCAATACAACCGACTGCCTCGACCGCTGATTGGTTCGTTTAAGAAGATTGCGTGGGGGAACGATTTGCCGTTGCAAACTGGGATTACCATCCATCACGGTTAGATGGCCTGAGTTAACAGTTTGACCGGCACAAACAAGATAGCGTGTTATTGGAGATGATTTTTGATTCAACCCAATTCTCAGTTCCCAAGACAGGATCATCTGCCGATGCGATGATGGTGTTTGTTATCCCATCTGTCGTTTAACTTAGTTCACGGCAACCCCTGTTCAGTTTGAAAGTCTGTGGTCACTCGTTGAGTGATGTTTGCTGCCGTTCGCGGTGCAGTGTTGCTTCGACTTGCCAGTCGAAGCGAAGTGTTAGTGCTGGTAAAAGTTGAGCTCCAGCGTTTTGTTTTTTGAGTGAGAGGGTTTTTGATTTTCGGAGTGGGCGAAACCAGTTCAGTTCATCTTCAAACTTTGGATAAGTTCTGTAATTGCGACTAGATATTCTGGTTCCAGTTGCCAGTCCATTGCTCCGGCTGTTTCTTTAATTTGCCACGCTCTTTTGCCGCCGCAAAGCGAGGAAGTAATTCCGGGTTGGTTTATGGTCCAGTTGATCACGATTTGGGCAACTGAACGCCCTGTTTTTGCTGCGATCTTATCGAGGCCATCGAGCAATTGTTGAGCCGATTCAAAGGGTTGCCCATGAAAAATGGGGTAGGTCAGGCGTTTATCTTCTGCTGCGAATTGATGGCCGCGCCGGATCTTCCCAGCGAGTAAACCTTTCATCAAGGGCCAGTAGTTGATGATGGAAACTTCATTGGCAAGACACCATGGAGCGATCTCTGAGCAAATTTCTTGCTGCAGCATATTAAAGGGAGGCTGGATGGCTGAAATTGGGCAAACCGCATTGAATGCTTTTATTTCTGTTAGTTCGAGGTTTGAGACTCCAGCCGCGCGAATCTTTCCAGATTCAATTAGTTTATTGAAAGCTGTGGCAGAGTCACTCACAGAGACATTAGGGTCAGGTGCATGAAGATAAAAAAGATCAATTACCTCGACCTTCATCCGATCGAGACTTTGCTCGCACTGCGCGATCAGCGTTTTCGGGCGGCCGTCATAATGCCGGACAACGTCTTGGTCCCAATGGATTCCTCCTTTGGAGGCGATCACAAGTTGCTCACGATCTTGAGCGATTGCCTTGCCAATTAGTTTTTCACTCTCGCCGTTAGCACCGTAGCAGTGTGCCGTATCAATAAAATTGATACCTGAATCAACTGCTGCTCTGATGGTCTCTAATGAGTCGATCTCATTTACCTCAAGGCTGGTCATGCCTGCGATTGGCCAAGTGCCAAAGGCAACTGGCGAAACATAAATGCCAGAGGTACCAATTTGTCGGTGACCAGATTGGGTGGTTGGATTTGGCATGGGTATCAGATGAGGGGTTCGGAATATCCAATAAAAAAACCCAAGGTTGTGATTTCGCACAACCTTGGGTTCTTAGTTCACTCAAAGTGACCCCTACGGGACTCGAACCCGTGTTGCCGGCGTGAAAGGCCGGAGTCCTAGACCACTAGACGAAGGGGCCGTCATCGTGATGCCACCATTATCGGCAGAACCGCGAAGGAACTAAAGTAATCTGTTGGTTTACTTTTCGTCAAGGGCAAGCAGCCAAGTTGCCCGGCATTTCCTGATCTTTATAAAGAGGGCCGGTTTTTCTTGGGGTTTTACCTAAGAATACGGTCACATTTCCTTCAAAATAATTTGAAAAAATGGCTCAATTTCCTCCGAGATTTTGGAGGAAATAAAATTAACGATTCGACCGCATTGTGAAGACGGACGAAACTGATGAGGAGGGCGTGTTACTCGATCTCGGCTGTAGGTTCACCGCATTCCATGTTCTCTTTTTCAGCCCGTTTAATCGCATCGTAGACTTCTCTGCGATGGACTGGGATCTCTTTGGGGGCTTCGACGCCAAGGCGTACTTTATCGCCGCGAATTTCCACAATGACGATGGTGATATCGTCATTGATGACGATGCTTTCGTTTTTCTTCCTCGAGAGAACTAACATTCCCGCATTCCTTTGTTTTTGAGATTGATCCCATCCAAATCAGGGGACCAAACTGCGCGTTTTTATTACTCCGGCGGTGAGATTGAACATGAAAATAGGGACTAACCTCACTTTTTACTCTACGCGGTGCCTAAGGATAGTCAATAAAAACTAAAGCCCTTTTTGGGGGTTTTGAGGCAAAACCATCTCCAATTGATGTTTTGCCTCCGCTTACTATCGATTTTTAGGAATTTGCGCCCAATTAAGTTTATTAATCGTCAACGTTCGACACCTAATTCACCGTTCCTCCCGTGCCGTAAGTGTTAGTTGGCACGGTTAAACGTTAGTGAAGTTGTGTGTAATCAAACACAAATGGCCCTCCCTCGTTCTAAAAGCTTAGTAACGGTGAGGGTTTGTAGTGTCCGGAACGAACGAATTTATCAGGTCGCGATGCAAATTGATGGTTACCAATATCCAGAATTCATCGCTGAGCTATAATGTTGCTGAGGCGTGCCCGCCGGGCAAATTTTCCTCGCCGTTCGTAACAGCAAGCTAGGCTGAATCCGGATGAAGACTACATCCTCAAAAAACAAGAATTTCACCATCCGTACAGCGAATTTGACGCTGCCTTTGGTCAAGATGATCGTCCAGGATATCGTCGTAAATTCAAGAGAGGTCAGCGAAACGAGGGAGCGACTTGACTACCTTGTTGGAGGCCGCGGCAAAGGTGCTCAGGACGACGACTATGCAAGAGAGTTGGAGTCGATTGAACAAGCAAATGAACTCAAATCTGACAGGCTGGATAAGTTTGTCAACGAGCTTACACAACTCGAACTTGGCGTAGCGCAGGTCGACGAAGGTTTCGTTGACTTCCCGGCGGTTCGGGAGGGTGAAGCAGTTTGTTTGTGTTGGCATTTAAGTGATAAGGAAGTCATGTACTGGCACCCTGCGGATGAGGATTGCACGATGCGTCGTCCCGTGGATCTACCATTGATCCGCCAGTCTGGCGATCGTAGTTTTTCCAATTCGTAATCTCTGCCGACTTTAAGCGGCAGCGTTCTCTACGTTTCCAGGTTCGATCATGTTGTTTGATACTCACGCCCACCTTGAAGATGAGCAATTGCTCCCGATCCTTGGGCAGGTGCTCGAGAATGCTTCGTCGGCAGGTTTAGTTGGGATCACGGCTATCGGCACGACTGCCCAGACCAGTAAAAAGTGCGCTCAGCTTGCCAGAGAATATCCTCAGGTCTACTCCGCGGTCGGTATTCACCCGAATCATTGCCAGGATGCGACGGAACAGGAATGGCAAGAAATTCTCAAATTGTCCACTCAGTCAGAAGTGGTTGCGATTGGAGAAACCGGTCTAGATCGCTACTGGGATTACTGTCCAATTGAGCAGCAACGAACTTGGTTTGCGAAACATATTGAGCTGTCATTTGAAACTCAAAAGCCGCTTGTCATTCATATGCGAGAATGTGAATCAGATATTCTCGCGATGCTAAAGGCGCACCAGCGTGACGGTAAAGTGATTGGAATTATGCACTCATTTGCTGGTTCGTGGGAAACTGCTCAGCAGTGCCTTGAGTTAGGCATGTACATTAGTTTCGCGGGGATGGTGACCTTCAAAAAGTCAAACGAGCTAAGAGAGGTTGCAGCCCGAATCCCTGAAGATCGGATTTTAGTCGAAACCGACGCTCCGTACCTAACGCCTCATCCTCATCGAAGTCAGCGACCCAACCAGCCTGCGATGGTTTGCCACACGGCCTCCTGTCTGGCCGATGTCCGAGGCGTTGATCTCGAGTTATTTTCATCAAGCACCACAGCCAATGCGAAACGCGTTTTTAATCTGAATGATTAGCAACCGAGTCGGTAGTGAGTTGGTTCGCAGAATCTTGTTTGCCTTGAAACCAGAACGCCTTATTTCGCATTTGGTGAAAGATTGAATTCGATTTGCTGTTGTACCTTGGCCGATTCATTTCCATCGTTGTCCACTGCCCAGGCCGTGGCGTTAAGCCGCGCGGCGTTAAGTTGGCTGATTGGGTAGTGCCAAGTGATCAGTTGCTGGTCGTCAGCCGAGATATTGGCTCTCAGGTCAGTTGGAGATTTACTCCATTGGCGACCTGTCCAGAATTTTTTGGTGTCCGGATTCTGGAGATGAATCAATATCTCAGCAATAGAATGGTCGTCCTCCGCCCTCCCCTGCACCCAGTCAGCACGGTCATCCAATTCCACCGGCGCAGGGATGATAGTCGTAATCGGATTCATAGAGACGTGCCGGCTATTCAACAGATCTCTTTTTAGAAGTCGTTGTTCAGGAGTGCTTAGGTTCTCGAAGGCGTTGCTGAGCTCGTGCGGATCGTCCGAAAAATCATAATATTCTTTATCGCCGTTGATCCATTCGATGTAAATTTTATTGTGGTACCGCAGGCCACTGTAGGCACCTAGAAAGTTTTTGCCTCGGTTTCTTTTGGCTTGCCAGTTTTCAATGACGACTGGTTCTCGCCAAGTCGTTTCGTTGGTCGCTTTTGGGTTTTTCAAAAGTGGGGTGAATGACTTGCCGTCTACAAATTGGGGGATCTTTGCTCCGGCGAGTTCAAGAATGGTAGGGCACAGGTCAATGTGTCCAAGCAAATGATCAGCGGTTGTACCGCCGGTGATGCCAGGCCCCGAAACGTAAAGCGGAACGTTGGTGCAGATGCGATAGGGATAGAGTTTTCCGTGAAGGCGGTGTTGGCCAAGCTGGTAGCCGTTATCTGAGGTAAAGAAAATATAGGTAGATTTTCGAATGCCGCAGGATTTGAGAGTCTCAAGGATTTCGCCCAAAAGGTCATCGACCGATTTAACCGCGCGGGCACGGCTGAGATATTCAAGGTGGAGTAATTCAAGTTCCGCCTCCGTGTAAGGAGGTGACTGGCGATGAGGTGGTTTGTCCGAAAGAGGAGCTGTGTCGAAATCAGGTGTCTTCGGGATTCTTAATTCCGGATGCCAGTCATCATAGCGTGCCTTGTGAACCATATTGGTAAAGTCATTCCCGACAGGGCGGTGGGGAGCCAGCGGCGCCAGGTAAAGGAAGAACGGTTGAGAGCCACTGGGTGTGGTAGACGACGTCGTTTTTGGCTCCAGCTTACGGCGACTTGAAAACGTATTTGCGGTTGATTGCCGGGTTTGTTTTCCAGTGTGCAGCTTAATTAGTCGTATCGCGTCGATTTTTTCCTGGTCAGTCCGATAGACGTCGTCTGGGTTTTTGGAGTGGCCACCGTTTCGGTTGTCGCGATTGGTAAACCGGTAGGTGCCCATATACCGTCCTCCGTTTGACATGTAAAAGTCATCCCACCCCGGCGGTATTTTGAAATCGAAACCATTGTGATGATATTTGCCAATCATCATGGTGTGATAGCCTGCTCGCCGCATCCAAACACCCAGTTCCTCTTGCTCGTGCTCTTGCCGCAGGAACTCGCTGTAGCCACCGCGAAAAGAAAGCGATAGTGGATAATCCGGAATGTTGACTCTCACGCCAGTTCGATGTGCGTACTGGCCTCGGAACAGAGCTGCTCTGGAGGGAGCGCAAAACGGAGTTGTTACGTGGAGATTGGTGAATGAAAGACTCTGGTCGACAAGGCCTTTGATGTGTGGATATAGTTCCAGCATCTCAGGGCTGAACATTTGGTAATCGGCGTCATCGAGATTGATCAAGATGATGTTGGGGGCATTGGCCGCTGGAGATTTGTCTTGAGCTGAAGCGGAGACTAACAGTACGTGAGTTAGCAACAAGGCAATGCAGAGATGGAGGATGCTCTTTCTCAAGCTAAGCTCCTAAACGCAAATGGAGAAGTTTCGAATTCGATAAAACCGCGCAGGTGGCTAGGGCATCGGCCAAGTCCACGAAAGCGGTGTCTAAACCAGTGTACACCAACGACTGAACGGGCGGGAAGATATTCCGGGGTGTTGCGATTGGAGTTACGCGCTGGCTCCGCAAAAATTTGCAGCAATTCCCTGAAGAAGGTGCCCTGAGCGAGTGGCTAATTGCCCGTCACCAGAGCCCCGAGAAACTCAGCGGTTAGCTTGGGAGGATCAAGGCCGTTAAAACCCACATCTGGCCCGCACCCGTCGCTGCCATAATGATTCCCAGAATAATTAGGTAGGGAACTAGGTCGCTGTCGATTTTTGGAATTTTCACTGTCTGCTACCGCGTAAACTAAGACGTATAAGTGGTTATTCAAGCAAGCCGGCGTGGTTTCTCATGACAAGATGGCTGTCAATTTTTTGAACGAGGTCAAACGCAACGCTGACCGCAATCAAAAGGCCGGTTCCACCGTAGAAACTGGCGACCATATAATCCACACCAAGTAGTTCAGAGATAATGGTTGGAACAACGGCGATCAAAGCCAAGAAACCTGCACCAACGTAAGTGATCCGCTCGATCACCTTCTCAAGGTAGTCTTCAGTTCTGCGGCCCGGACGGTAACCAGGGATGAACGTCCCGTTGTCTTTCATGTTGTCCGAGATCTCTTTCGGATTAAACGTGATCGCTGTCCAGAAGTAACAGAAGAAGTAAATCATTGCGATGTAAATTAAGTTGTAGACCATCGAGGTTGGGTCTCCGAGCAAGTTTCCAAGACCGCCCATCATGCCGCTAAAGTATCCCTCGCCTCCGCCAAGATAGCCAAAAATGAACGGTGGGATCATCAACAGGCTTTGAGCAAAGATGATCGGCATCACACCCGCTTGGTTAACACGCAAGGGCATGTATTGTCTCGTGCCGCCGTAGACGCGTCTGCCTCGAACGTGTTTTGCACTCTGCGTAGGAATACGACGTTGTCCCAGGGTTACGAAAACGACTCCGACAACCACGCCAACGAACATCATCACCAGCATAATAATCTTTTCCAGACCAATGCCAGAGTTGAAGCCGTTAAGTTCAAACGTTGCGTTTCTCAAGAGGCTCATCAAGGCACTCGGCATCATTGCGACAATACCGGCCATGATTAAGAGGCTGATACCGTTTCCAATGCCGTATTCGTCGATTTGCTCACCGAGCCACATCAGGAATACACTTCCACTGGTCATGATTAAAATCGCGGTCATCTGCCAGCCAAGTGTCAACTTGCCCGTGCTCGCCACTTCAAACGCCTCGTTGGTCATATTTTGCGCACCGGTTCCCGTTGGGTCGGCCATAATCACAAACCAGAGGTAACCTGCACTTTGAATCAGACAAAGGACAACGGTTAGGTAGCGGGTATATTCATTGATCTTTTTGCGTCCAGCCTCGCCCTCTTTTTTGAGTTCTTCGAGAGGCTTATAGACGGTGCCCATTAGCTGCAAAATAATCGACGCAGAAATGTAAGGCATGATGCCAAGGCCAAAAATGGTGGCTTGGTTAAGCTGACTGCCGCTGAAGACCGAGACTTTGGCTAAAAACTTAGTCAAGTCACCGCTCATGTTCTTGGCGAATTCAGATACGGCTTCCTGATCGATCATTGGCAGCGGAATCTGCCATCCGATTCGATAAACCGCGAGCAAAGCCAAGGTAAAAAGTACCTTGTTCCGGAGTTCCGGAATCGTAAAAATGAGACGGAGCTTCTCTAACATAGTTTCGTGTTCCTGACGATCCTTCTACAGTTTGCCCGACGGCGAATTTGCCAAAGCAACCAACGATCGGATTGCTCCGAATCACTTATTCGTGGCAGATCTCATTTTATTCTTAACGACAGCCTTCTTTTTTGGAAGCTCAACTACGGTTCCACCGGCTTTTTCGATTTTTTCTTTGGCCGAAGCACTAAATCGGTGAGCATGGACGGTCAATTTCTTAGTAATCTCGCCTTTACCCAAGACTTTTAACTCATCATAGCGGTAATTGGCAAGGTCTTTTTCGCGTAGGCTGTCAGGAGAGACTTCTTCACCAGCAGAGAAATTTGCTTCCAATTCTCCGATGTTGACTTCACCAATCTCGACCGCCCACTTATTATTGAATCCGCGCTTGGGAATTCGGCGAATCATTGGCATTGCACCACCCTGAAAGGTTGGGTGTTGCGAGTGTCCAGCTCGAGATCGTTGCCCTTTATGGCCACGCCCGGAAGTTTTTCCGAGTCCTGAACCGGTTCCCCGGCCAATTCTCTTGCGTTTTTTGAACTTCTGAATGCCTTCGTGTACGTCGTTTATATTCACAGTTGGACTCCTCGCAGACGCTCTACGTCGTCCTTTGTTCGTGCATGTTGAAGAGCTTCAATCGTGGCTTTGACAAGCGTCACTGGGTTGTTGCTCCCGAAGCTCTTGGTCAAAATGTTCTTAACACCGGCAGCTTCGCAAACGGCGCGAACCGCAGAACCGGCGATAATTCCGGTACCAGGACCGGCAGGCAAAAGTACAACGCGTGCGGCACCAAAACGTCCGTCGATCCGGTGTGGGATCGAGCCATCAACCATGTTGACGTTGACGAGTGATCTCGAAGCTTGCTTGTTTGCTTTTTCAACGCTTGGCTGAACTTCGTTAGCTTTGCCGTAGCCCCAGCCAACTTTGCCTTTGCCATCGCCACAAACAACCATGGCTGCAAAACTGAATCGGCGACCGCCTTTTACCACGGCAGCACATCGTTTGATTTTTACCGTTCTCTCGATCAAACCGGAACTAGGCTTGTCCTGATCTTTCCGGTTGTCTTTTCGGTTGCCTTTAGCCACTTTCTACCTCGATGTTTTCATAATGAACCTGCCTGAGCGTGATTCATTCTAACAGTTCGTATTTGATTTCTTGTTTAAATTCTACTCGCAAGGTGCTGTTTAAAACCAGCGGGAGCGGACTGGATAACCAGCGGTGCTCCTTCATTCAACTCACTAAAACTTCAATCCACCTTCGCGTGCTGCGTTGGCAAGTTCTGCTACGCGGCCGTGAAACTTGTAAGGTCCGCGGTCGAAACAGGCTTCGGTCACTCCGGCAGCGATTGCTCGTTCGGCGATTGCTGCGCCGATAATTTTCGCCGCTTCACAGTTGCCGCCGTAACCAATCTGTTCGGCGAGCGTTTTGTCACGTGTACTTGCTGAAGCGAGTGTCTTCCCGGCATCGTCGTCAATCAGTTGACAATACAGATGTTTATTACTGCGGCGGACACTCAGCCGTGGGCAAGTGGCATCACCACGCAGTTTCTTGCGTACACGATTTGTGCGACGCCAACGCTGCTTGTTAACTAGTTTTTGTTTTCTCACCGCACTATCTCGCTTTAATTTTATTTCCAACCGAAAAACCGCCCAAACCCATCCAGTAATCCATTTACTGGAACCCTCGGTTACTGGGCTGATTTACCCGCTTTAAGTTTCACATGCTCGCCGACGTAGCGAATTCCTTTGCCTTTGTAAGGCTCCGGTTTCCGAAGTGAGCGAACCTCTGCGGCGAATTGGCCGACTTTTTGTTTATCACAACCCTTTACATCTACGTGTGTCTGATCGGGACACGTGACGTCGAGGCCATCGGGAATGTCTTTGACGAGTTCATTGGCTAGGCCAACACGAAGCTTCAGTTGTTTGCCTGCGACCTGGCAGACATAACCGACGCCTTGAAGCTCAAGTTTCTTCTCGTAGCCGTCTTTGACGCCGAGAATCATGTTTTGCACTAAAGCCCGGGTCAGTCCGTGAAACGCTCGCGAATTTTTATCGTTCCGCCCACGCGAAACTTTCACGACGCCATCTTCCACGGCAACCGAAACTTCCGGTCGATGCCGGAAGCTCAATTTGCCTTTAGGGCCTTCGATATCAATGTTTCCATCGGTCACGCTGACGGTTACACCATCAACGATTGAGACAGGTTTGTTGCCAATTCTTGACATGGATCTTTTCCAACAATTTGTTTCTTGTATCAGAACCGCCGACTTCCCGGCAGTTCTGGGCCAGATTCGGACGGGTTTCCCCGTTTGAATTCGGCTGACTCATTTCTGGTCAGGCGAACCTCTTACCAGATTTCACACAACACTTCGCCACCGACTTTTTGCTGGCGGGCTTCCCGGTCGCTCATCACACCTTTGCTGGTGCTGAGGATCGAAATACCTAAGCCATTCAAGACCGGTCGCAAATCACGTGCACTGGAGTAGACCCGGCATCCGGGTTTACTAACACGTTTTACGTGGCGAATTACTTTTTCGCCGCTCGGTCCGTATTTTAAATCAATCTGCAGTTGGCCAACTGGTTCGCCTTCTTCGGCTTTCCAGTCCCATATGAAGCCCTCTCGTTTGAGCACTTCTGCCACACCACTTTTGACCTTGGAAATTGGCATTTCCACGTTGGGCCGTTCCACGCTCACCGCGTTGCGGATGCGAGTAAGCATGTCGGCAATTGGGTCAGTCATCATAGTCGCTTGTTTCCCTTAACTTGCCTTTACCAACTTGCCTTGCGAAGACCCGGAATAACTCCCTGGTCAGCAAGGTTGCGAAAGCAGATTCGACACACGCCAAATTTGCGATAAACCGCTCGGGGGCGGCCACACAATTTACACCGTCGCTCACGGCGAACCGGGTACTTCGGTCGAGACGCTTTAGCGATCTTCGATTTTCTTGCCACAACAAAAGCCTGTAAAAAATTCTGTTTAAGTACGTTTGATTGAGTCCTGTGACTCGATCACCTATTCTTATCGAACCCAACGGGGGTTCTAAATCTATCGTCGTATCTAGTCCTTCTTGCTGGAATCCTTAAAAGGCATTCCAAACATCCGCAGCAACTCACGTCCTTCTTCGTCGCTTTGGGTCGACGTTACAAACACGATGTTCATCCCTTGTCTCCGAGTAAACTTATCCGGATTCAATTCAGGGAAAACTCCGTACTCATTCAAGCCCAGGCTGTAATTGCCTCGACCATCAAACGCCTTCTCGCTAATTCCGCGAAAGTCACGAACTCGTGGGAGTGCCAATGAAAAAAGGCGATCCATGAATTCGAACATTCGGTCTCCACGCAACGTGACTTTGCAACCGATCGCTTGTCCTTCGCGAAGGCGAAAGTTAGCGATCGACTTTCGAGCTTTCGTAATTACCGGCTTTTGGCCCGCAATTAACGTCATGGCCGCGTTTGCATCGGCAAGTTCTTTTTTATCTTGTGTCGCTGAACCGACACCCATGTTGATCACGACTTTTTCCATTCGTGGCAACGAAAGTATGTTCTCTCTTCCGAACTTAGTTTTCAATTCGGGAAGAATCGTTGTTTTGTATTGTTCTCTTAGTCGAGCCATGATTTCTACTTTTTCTGGTGAGCCGTTGATGATTCCAACTGCTATTCGTTTGTTTGTCTCTTTTGTCTCGCAGGCCTAGTTAAATAACTTCGTTGGCCAGGCTGACGATTTTCATGTAATTTTTATCACGCAATTCACGGGCAACCGCACCGAAGATTCGCGTGCCGCGTGGATTCTTGTCTTTGTCAATAATGACTGCAGCGTTGCTGTCGAATTTGATGTAGCTGCCGTCTTCTCGGCGAGTTCCCTTTTTGCACCGAACGATGACCGCACGGACAATCGCTTTCTTCTTAATGTCGCTGCCCGGGATAACGCTTTTGACACTGCAAACGATTACGTCACCGAGTCCGGCGGTTCGACGACGCGAACCTCCGAGAACCTTAATGCACATGATTTCTCGTGCACCTGTGTTATCAGCGACCGCAAGTCTGGTTTCTGCTTGAATCATGATTCGTCAATGTATAAAGGTGATTTGTATCTGTCGTTTTGAGCGTCAAGTTCGTCTCTATTCAGACGCTGTTTCTTCTGTCGCTGCTTCCGCTTTATTCTCGGTGGCAACGACTCCGCTGTCCTCTGCTGATTCTTTGAGCTTCCGAGCAGCTTTCATGGCTGTGACGTCAACTTCGTTGCTCTTCTCAATAACACTTACCAAAGCCCAGCGTTTCTTTTTGGAGAGTGGTGCGGATTCAATAATCTGAACCGTATCACCTTCCTTCGACTCATTGTTCTCATCGTGAACGTAACAAGTGGTACGGTCGCGGTAGATCTTGCCGTATTTTGGGTGCCGAACCAGGCGTGCAATCTGAACGACTCGCGTCTTGTCCATTTTGTCGCTCTTGACACGACCGGTTAAAATTCGTTTCGGCATTTGTTATTCCAGTTTCTTCTTACTCTTAATGTTTTCGTTTTCGCACTTAGTTCGTAACCGGGTTACGCTTCGCTACCGGCAGCAGCCTTGGCCGCTTCCATTTCACGTTGTCGCTGGATCGTTTTGATCCGAGCAACTAACTTGCGATTTCGTTTTAGTTCCGACGGAACGTCCAAGCGATCGGTTTGTGCCTTAATTCGCAACTGAAACAAATCTTTGCACGCCTCTCGGAGGACGGCTGCCATTTGCTCGTTACTCATTTCCCGTAGTTCTGATAGGGTCGCCATGATCAGTTCGCTTTTCAGTTCGCTTTACGTAGTTGTTGTGCTTTTCTTTATCCGTTGTTCCGGAAAGTGCACCGTGGCACTTCCCGCGTCGACCGATGGTTAGATCGGTCGGCGTTTTACCATTCGTACGCGGAATGGCATCTTGTGAGCCAAGCGAGCAAAGCAAATTTTTGCCTGCTGTTCGGTCACACCACTTAATTCGTACAAGACGGTTCCGGGCTTAATCGTGGCGACCCAATATTCAGGTTCACCCTTACCCTTACCCATCCTGGTTTCCAACGGAGTCGACGTGATCGACCGGTGTGGGAACACCCGAATGTATAGTTTTCCAATTCCGCGAATATATTGTTGGGCCGCGATACGACCCGCTTCGATAGTCTGTGCCTTCAGCCAGCCTGGATCAAGCGACTGGAGACCGTAGTCACCAAAGATAACGGTATTACCTCGAGTAGCGTTACCTTTTATATGACCTCTTTGGACCTTTCGATGCTTGACCCGTTTTGGCATCTGAGCCATCGACTTCGTCTCCGTAATTACCTTGGTTAATCCAAACTTGAACTCCGATGTGCCCTTGAGCAGTCAACGCTTCGCTGAAACCATAACTGATTTTAGCGCGAATTGTACTCAAAGGAATCGAACCGCTAATGTGTTTCTCTCGGCGGGCCATTTCTGCACCACCTAAACGTCCGGCCAACTGAACTTTGATACCTTTGGCACCAGCATCCATTGACTCTTCTGCAGCCCGCTTCATTGTTCGGCGGAAACTGGCTCGGCGTTGTAATTGTTCTGAAATCTTTTCGGCCACAAGCTGGGCTTGCAAATCAGGGCGACCAATTTCTTCGACTTTCAAATTGATGCGTCGCCCAATCAGGTTCTGCATCTCATTCTGAAGCCGTTCTACTTCCTGCCCTTTTTTCCCGATGATCAAACCAGGGCGAGCGACAAACAAAGTGACTTTCACTTCGTCACGTGTCCGCTCGATCTCAACTCGATCGATTCCGGCTGCTTTGTAATTCTGCGTAGGGTGCTTTTGCACAAAATCGCGAATCTTTTTGTCTTCTACCAAGAGCGTCGCAAATTCTGCTTTGGGAGCATACCATCGGCTTTTCCAGCCTTCCATGACCCCGGTTCGAAACGCGATTGGATTTACTTTTTGACCCATCAGTGACTCACTAAACGACAGTTGTTATTGTTTTGTTTTTATACTTCGTCGATGCCAACACGGATGTGTGACATCCGCTTTTTAATCATGAACGACATGCCTCGAGCACGCGGTCGCATTCGCTTGAACATCGGCCCTCCGTCGATACAGACTTCGGAGATAAACAGATTGTGCTCTTCGACGATCTGCCCAGGGTTTTGACTTGGATCCTGAGCATTCGCTAAAGCACTCTTGATAACCTTCTCAAGCATCCGAGCTCCACGTTGAGGCTGGTACTTAAGAATGTCCAAAGCTTCGTCCACGAATTTCCCACGAACCAAATCGGCCAGAGGTCGAACTTTTCGTGCGCTAATTCGTGCGTAACGATGTTGTGATTGAAATGCCATTTTTATGTCTGCGTCTAAATCGTGCTTGTTTTAATTTAAAGCCGGCCGCTGCTAACGAGTCGCAATGGGCGACTAGCGTTTCTTGCCGCCACCGTGCCCCTTAAATGTTCGCGATGGAGCGAACTCACCAAATTTGTGTCCAACCATGTCTTCGGTCATCAAAACCTTGACATGCTTTCGACCGTCGTGGATCAGAAAAGTGTATCCGATAAATTCCGGAATTACAGTGCAGGCCCGAGCCCAGGTCTTAATGGGTTCTTTTGAGCCAGCGGCTTCCGCCTTTTGAACTTTTCGGTAAACCTTTTCGTCGACGAAAGGGCCTTTTTTCTGTGATCTACTCATAATGTTTTGTGTTCTTATGGTTAGCGGCCGAACTGATTTAATTCGTTGGGCCGGTGTGCCTAAACGCGATTTCTATTTAACTTTCAACTGACCGTAACGCCTCGACTTACGCCGTCGGACGATAGAAGCATTGGATGCTTTTGCCTTCTGACGTGTCCGTCCACCTTTGGCTGGTACGCCCGATGGACTCACTGGGTGACGACCACCTTTTGTGCGACCTTCACCACCACCGTGCGGGTGGTCAACCGGGTTCATTGCGGTACCGCGAACATGCGGTCGACGCCCAAGCCAGCGTGAACGCCCGGCTTTTCCAAGGACGACTGCGCCGTGCTCTGAGTGGCCAACCTTGCCGATCGTTGCTCGGCACGTGGCCGGTACTCGACGAATCTCACCACTTGGTAGTGATATCTGTGCCCACTTTGCTTCGCGAGCCATCAAAGTCGCTCCGACGCCAGCACTTCTGCATAAGATGCCGCCCTGACCTGGTCGCATTTCGATATTGTGAACCGACGTTGCCAACGGAATGTTCTTAAGGGGCAAGCAGTTGCCAACTGTCGGAGGTGCTTCTGCACCGCTGAGAACAACATTGCCGACCTCAAGGCCTTCCGGTGCGATAATGTATCGCTTCTCGCCGTCGACGTAGTAAATCAAAGCAATGTAGGCACTGCGGTTAGGATCGTACTGAATCGAATTCACCACACCCTTCACACCGTCCTTGTCACGCTTGAAATCGATAATTCGGTAACGACGTTTGTGACCACCGCCGCGATGACGTGCCGTGATGATTCCCTGGTTATTTCGACCGGCAGTCTTAACGACCGGGCGTAGCAGGCTCTTCTCTGGCTTTGCGCCTTTGGTTAGCTCTTTAAAGTCACTAACGCTCGCGTCACGCCGTCCAGCGGAGGTAGGTTTGTATTTTCTGATTGCCATTGCAATGTTCCGTTTAGTTTATGTCTGCGTTGCTTATCCGAATCGCCATTCGATATTTAGGAACCCAAAGATTCCTGAACCAATTCCAGATTGGTCTAAAAGAAGTCGATCTTGTCCTCTGGGTGCAGAGTGACAATTGCCTTCTTCCAGTCTTTCGTGCGTCCGAACCTGAACTTATAGCGACGCGGCTTACCCTTGCGGACCTGCGTCGAAATTCCGGTTACTCTGACCTCAAAAAGCTTTTGAACGGCATTCTTGATGTCGGTCTTCGTGGCCAACGGATTGACCTTGAAGGTGTATTGATTCAGTTCCGTCGACTGATACATCGCCTTTTCGGTGACGGTCGGCTTGAGGATGACCTGATGTGGTTCCAAAACCAACTTCTTGGGAAGCGCCGGTTTTCGATTTCGCTTGGTAATTACTTTGCCCATCGTTGATTAACCCTTCGCCTCAGCCGTGGCCGAACTTGTTTTTTCTTTTAATTGATCCATGGCTTCCTTGGTCACCAACACACGGTGTGGCTTCAGGATTGCCAATGCATTGAGGTCGCTTACAGGCAAAACCTCTACACGCTGTACGTTGCGAGCGCTCTTGTAAACCATCGGAGCGTGCTCCGCAGTGGTTATCAATGTGCTCTTACCTTCGAGCCCCATTGTTTTCAGCATCCCGGCGATCGCACTTGTTTTCGGTGCGTCCATCGAAAGACCGTCGAGCACAACAACTTGCTCATCTTGAATTTTCCCAGCCATCGCCATGCGAGTTGCAAGTCGAACGGCCTTGCGAGGCAGTCGGTAAGAATAATCTCGGTTGCGGATTGCAAATGCATGTCCACCACCACGTCGAATGTTCGAGCGGCGACTTCCTGCACGGGCATTACCCGTTCCCTTTTGACGGTACATCTTCTTCTTGTTACCAGCCACTTCGGCTCGACTTTTGGTTTTGTGTGAACCTTGTCGAGCACTGGCTTGATACATCACGACGACGTCGTGCAACAATTGCTTGTTGATCGAGGATGCAATTTCCGTCGGATCGATCTCGTATTTACCGATTTCTTTTCCGCTACTGTCGTATACAGGCAAACTAGCCATGATTGATGTCAACCTACTTCTTGTTTGTCTCTTGAATTACCAGATAGCCACCGTTTGGCCCGGGGACTGCACCTTTGATAAGTAGCAGATTGTTTTCGGCATCGATTTTGTGAAGTCCGAGATTACGAACAGTAACCCGAGCAGCACCATAGTGCCCGGCCATTCGCTTCCCCTTAAACGTGCGACTCGGCCATGCACTCATGCCGGTACCACCAGCATGACGATGACACTTTTTCACACCGTGCGTTGCTCGCTGACCGCTAAAGTTGTGACGCTTCATAACACCCGCGAATCCACGACCCTTGCTGACGCCAATGACGTCTACCCGAGCGACTTCTTCGAGGACAGCAACGCCGATATCCTGACCAACTTCTACGCCTTCTGTTTCACCACGAAGCTCACGAATGAACTTCTTTGGCTCGCAACCAGCTTTGGCGGGCGACTCAACGCCTTTGGCAGCAAGATTGCTGCTCCGCTTTGATTTAATATCTGCCACATGGCCACGCTCTGAACGAGCGGCCTGGCTCTGACGGGATCGACGATCCTTGGCCGGACGCTTCTTGTCTTCAAAGCCCAACTGAACGGCTGAATAACCATCTCTCTCATCTGTACGCAGCTGAAGCACCTTGCAGGGCCCCGCTTCGACAACTGTGACCGGCGTCGCTACCCCTGTTTCGGGATCGAACACCTGCGTCATCCCGACCTTACGGCCGAGTATGCCTTTCGTCATGACTATTCGCCTTATTGATTCAATTGGACTCGCCACCAAGAAGCCTAACCAGCAAACGCGGTTAGCTTATCTCCGTGGCTTCCGTACCATATGTTCTTTACTTAAATATAAAATAGATCCCGCGACCTACTTCGTCGACGCCTTGATCTTGATCTCAACGCCCGCGGGCAAACTCAATTTGTTTAGTGCTTCGATTGTCTTGGCTGTCGCCTGGACAATATCAATCAAACGCTTGTGCGTTCGAATCTCGTACTGTTGACGAGCCTTTTTGTTTACAAAAGGCCCGGACAGGACAGTGTATCGCTCAACTCTCGTTGGGAGTGGAATCGGCCCGTGAACTTCTGAATGAGTCCGCTTGGCAGTTTCGACGATCTCCGCAGCGCTCTGATCTAGAATCGAGTGATCGTACGCTTCCATACGAATTCGAATTACTTCATGAATACCAGCCACTCAGTTCGTCTCCCAACAATTGTGATTCCTTCACAACACTAAACCAACGCGGTCAAAAATGCGTACCGAAGGCGACTCCGGTTTTTCTGCCGGATGCGAATTCGGTGTGAAGATTGGTTTTCCTACAGAACTTGCGGGAAAAACGAAGAATTTATGCTCTCGCGGTGCTATCGTCAACCGCAAATAAACAAAATACCTCGAAGAATTATATCCTCGCTCAACCTCAAGAAAAACTCGCCAACAGAAATGGACTTTATCTCAAAAAATCGAGGAATTGCAATGTGTCATCGTACTCGAAACGGTCTGAAATGTAGGGGATAATCTCGGAATTTCAAAAAAGTCGAATTTCGTCATCATTATTAGCCGGATCGACTCAATTTTCGACATGGAAATGTCTATTCCGTGGAAACGTGCCGCCTTCGGGGTGGTATCCGTTGAGTTCGTGTGTGCTTGGCCGCTTGTGCGGAAGGGTGGTTTCGGTCGATTGCGTCGCCCTGGCTGCTTGCGTGCTTTGGTGGCTTTGGGTTGATCGATGATTGCTAGATAGTGGGGAGGGTCAAGTTGCTCGTTCTGGTGCTTGCCCCTTACAATAGGGCCGGTCGTATAATCTAGTATTACACCTGATCTTTCGCGTGACTTGTTTGGTTTTAGATGTTGAAAATAGGGTGTTTCCGCGGCGGTCGGGTTTTTTGTACAGGACAAGGGGTTTACTTAAGTGATTTTCGTCCGATTTATTTTGCTGGTTCTGGTGTCGCTGTTGTTCGCCGGCCCTGGTTTTTCGCAGACGATTGGCGGTCGGAACGTCTACCGGCCGGTTCAGTTGCCGGTAGTTTCCTTTTTTAATGTGAGAACAGCGGTAAGTGTCCCCGACGGCGGAACAATGTCGTTAGGTGGTGTTTCGCGGTACTCGGAATCCAGCGTTAGTCGTGGCATTCCCGGTTTAAGGGGGCCTGTTTTTCAAAGTCGGGCGACGGGATATTCTGCCCAGAGCAGTCGTGCTTCAGTCAGAACGACGATTTTATCGACCCGAGAAATGGACGAGGTTTTAGCGATTGAAGGTGCTCGTCGTGCGTTAATTCGCCAGCGCAGTGATCCCAACGGTAGTTTTGAAGTTCAAAGGAAGGCGGACTTCATCACGCGAAATATTGGGCGCGTCCGCAAATAATGATTCAAATTGAAGATCTCAAGTTTCAGTACCCTCGCGCTGAATTTACGCTGCGCTTGCCGCAGTTGGTTATCGAGTCCGGGCAGCGAGTCGCGATCGTTGGGCCAAGTGGTTGCGGCAAGACGACATTGCTTAACTTAATATCCGGTATCACTCTTCCTCGCGTTGGCACTGTGACGGTGTGTGGTGAAGAGGTTTCGGCAATGTCCGATGCTTCGCGAAGGAATTTTCGGATTGCGAAAATTGGCATGGTGTTTCAGCAATTTGAATTGGTCGAATACCTTGATGTTTTAAGCAATATACTTCTGCCGTTTTCTATTAATTCGACTTTGTCAAAATCTTCTGAAGTCCGTTGCCGGGCGATCGAGTTTGCTGAAGCGATGGGGCTCAAAGAGAAGTTGGCTCGCAGGCCTGCTCAGCTTTCTCAAGGGGAGCAGCAGCGGGTTGCGATTTGTCGCGCGTTGATTACCGAGCCCGGGGTCGTATTGGCGGACGAACCAACGGGCAATCTTGATCCCGAGAATAAGCGGCGTATTCTTGATTTGATTTTTCAGCTTGCCGAAAAACAGAATCAGACGTTGATAGTCGTGACGCATGACATGGGGATTCTCTCCGGGTTTGATCGGGTTATCGATTTTGAAGAAATGCGATTCTCAAATACGGACAAAGAGAGTTCAGACGCTGCTCACGGCGCAGTCGGAGAGCAGATATGAAAGGTCCATTGTGGTTGGCCTGGCGATATGTGCTTTTCCATAAAGCCAAGTCGTTGATTCTGGTTGCCTGTATTGTGCTCACAACAATTTTGCCGGTTGCGGTGAAGCTGTTAGTGTGGCAGTTCGATCAAAAAATTGTTGCGAGGGCGGCAAGCACGCCAAGCGTTGTGGGGGCGAAGGGGAGTTCGCTCGATTTGGTGTTGAGTGCATTGTATTTTAAGCAGGGGGTTATTGAGCCCGTCGCTTATGCCGAGGTCGAGCGTGCCTATGGGGATGGATTGGCTACGGCCATTCCCCTTCACTGCATGTTTACCGCCATGGATTACCCGGTCGTGGGGACTTCGCTCGAATATTTTGATTATCGAGAACTCGAGTTGGGGGGTGGCACCCTGTTTGTGTCCCTGGGCGATTGCGTGGTCGGGCACAAGGTTGCGGAAATGCTATCGGTGAATGTTGGCGACCAGATAATTTCAGATCGAGCTAATGTTTTGGATTTAGCCGGGCAGTCGCCCTTGAAGTTAAATGTGGTGGGAGTTCTGGAGGCGTCTAGGACGCCTGACGATTGGGCGGTGTTCGTCGATTTGAAAACTGCCTGGGTAATCCAAGGACTTGGGCATGGGCACCAGGATTTAAATAAAGAGTCACCCGACAGTCCAGTTTTAATGGCAAGTGAGTCGGGTAGGATAATTGCCAACCGCGGGGTTGTGTCTTATATCGAAATCACGGATGACAATGCTGATTCATTTCATTTTCACGGGGACACTGACGAGTTTCCTGTGACCGCTATCTTGGTCTCTGCGAGTGGCTTTAAGGAAGAGACGATTTTGCAAGGGCGTTACGATTCGAGCGACAGTGAAGTGCAGTTCGTCCGTCCTGAAATCGTAGTGCGTGACCTGATGACGATTGTGTTTCAGGTGAACCGATTTTTCAACGCGAATGCAATTTTGATTGGTGGTTCGACGGCGATGCTGTTGGTGCTGGTTGTTTTGCTGTCGTTGCGGTTAAGGAAGCGTGAAATGGAAACGATGTTTCGTTTAGGGTGTTCGAGGGGAACGATCGTCTGGCTGCAGGTTGGAGAAATGGGGATCATTTTTGGATTGGCGATGGTTTTCGTGCTGCTTGGCTCCACTTGGGTTTGGATGATATCGGGTGACATTGTAGAAGGGTTGTTGGTGAATAGCCGGTAGTGGATTCGGGGCGTTTTTTGCTTGCCCTCCGTCCTTTTTGCTGTTGGCGGTATAAATTAGTAATGGCTGGTCATGGTGATTTAATTGTCGTTTGTGCGGATAAGTAGCGATGTCGGGTTTTGGGTCGGAGCTATTCGCAGATTTGGCTGCGGATTGGGTTTGTTGTTTTTGACAAAAAACAGGAGGCTCCTACAATACCGGACTACCTTTTGAGAGACCTTGAAGTTGGGGTTTCGGCGGGTGAATTCAGCGAATTATTTTCGAATCTTAAATGGCAGACTTTGATCCCTATCTCAAGTGGCTTGGAATTCGGGAGAGTTCTCGGCCAATCAACCATTATCGTTTGCTCGGACTGGATTTGTTTGAGGATGATGCGGATGTGATTGCGATGGCGGCGGATCGTCAGATGTTGCACATTCGAACCTATCAGGGTGGTCCCAATGGAGATCTGTCCCAGCAATTGTTGAACGAGTTAGCTCGCGCCCGCAGGTGCTTGTTGATGGCGGAAAAGAAGCAGGAGTACGATTCGGAACTGCGGCTCGCGCAGTCGTCTGCGGTGCCAACGATCCCGGTTGCTGTGCCTCCAGCGATACCTCCCGCGTTGAACCCGCCAGGGCAAACTGCCGCCCTTGGATCGTCTGAACCGGCGGTCGCGGTCGCGGTCATCCCTAGTTCTTCTGACTTGAGGTCGGCAGTTCCGCTTGCGGGCGAGGATGCATATGGTATCCAGTCAGGGACTCATTCCTTGGCTGATGCAAAAAAGAAAGAATTCAAAAAGTTACTTTTGATGGGGTTCGCTTGGCTGTCCGGCGGCGTGGCTGCGGTTGGTGTTGCGGCAGCGATCATCAGTTCCGGGGTTTTGGGGACGCAGCCGCAAAAGGAGCCTGCGGAGGAAGGTGGTGGCCTTGAGGTGCCACTCGTCGACGCAGAGCCAATGGCGTTGCCAGTGCTCCCCGTCGTCGAGGCGGAGGCTCCAAAGGTGAGCAGCCCGAAAGTGGATTCTCCGGAAGATAGTTCTCAGGCGAATGAAGTTGTTTCAGGTGGTGACAGCGATGTCGTTAAGCCTGCGGATGAGTCGGTTAAGTTGCCGCCTGCGACGGAGCCACGGTACACGCTGAAAAATTTGGTTGGGTATCCCAAACAGGTTCCCAGTTTGATGGGAGTGTTTGGGGAGGCGAAGCGTTGTATTGTTGAGAAGAAAATTTCTTTGTTAGGCCCCACTCCTCTCAGTTCGGATCAGGTGATTGAAGTTATCCCCGACGGGGGAGCGATTGTGATTGGATTGTCTTTAGCTATTGATCAGAAGGGACGCGTTCTTTCGGTTTGCCCGGTGTACCACACTGGATTTCGAGCGTTTGCTGGTGATGCTTTTGGGCGTGACGGTAGTGACGCTTCGGTGGCTGCCGAGGGTGAACCGGTGCTGTTTCTTGCGAAACCTGGTTACGCTCTGGGTGGACTTGAGTTTTCAAAAGCGGTTCCGTCTCAAGGGTGCCGTGCGAACTTTATGAAGATCTCTGGTAACACTTTGGACCCTGAGGATGTGTATTCCAGTGAGTGGCTTGGTGGTAAATCAGCATTAAAGCAAGTGGTTGGGAATCCCCGAGGCTTGCCCGTTGTCGGACTGTCGGCGAGCTTTGAGCCGTCGGGGGCACTTTCAAGATTGAGTCTGTTTGCGATGGATGCCAGTGCGGAGTCAGTTCCGAAAAAGCCGGGTTCATCGCTTGCGAGCGATGGTCTTCCTGGTTTTTTTGAGGAGAAGCCAGAGATGTCAGCGTCGGACCGGCCAGATGCAAAACCGGAAGGCGATGAAGCGGTCGAACCCATTGTGAAGTTGTTGCCACCCGATAGTCGAACGAGAGCGAAATCAAAAAAGAAGATTGCGGGATTGTTGCAGTCGATTGAAAACGGGGCAAGGACTGCATCTGACCGAAGGTCGGCCGCGAAGGAGTTAATCGAGGATGCCATTACCGAAGAAGATTTTGTGGTTCGGTATATTTTGTGGATGAAGGCGGTAGAGTTGGGGGAAGATTCAGGCGACGCCATTACGGTTGTCGATGCTATGCGTCTACTCGATCAATATTATGAGATCGATTTCTGGAAGGAGGTGCTCGATTCGCTCGATTCGGCTGCCCGAAATGTTTCCAGTCAGACGGTACGGGATTTTAAGAGGACGACTGATGCTTTAATTCGCGAAGCGGAAGAGCAAGGGCGTTACGAGATCGCGGTGAAGTATCTTTCGTTTGCGATTCGCCAGTCGAAAAAAGTGAAGGATTCTGAATCCTTGGACGAATATCAGGCAATCGAAAAACGGGTGAAAAAGTTTAGGGACTTGTCGACGAGTAACCAGAAGGCACTCGCGGTTCTTGTCTCCAATCCGGAGGATCCGCTGGCGAACCTCAATCGTGGTGATTTCGTATTCGTTATTGAAGATGATTTTGGAAATGCAATTCCGTATTGGCAGAATTCGGAGGATGTGAAATTACTCTCGATGTTGGATCTGCATGCAGAGCTGGGGAGTAAAAATCGCGAAGAAATACTGCCTCTCGCAGATGCACTGGCGAAATTAGGGGAGGCCGCAAGGAGTCCTCGCGACCTAAAGTTTCTCGCTCGGGCGTTGGCAATTTATAAAAAATCAGTGCGTAGTTTGTCAGGGCTTGAAAAGCAGAGTGTCAATCAGAAAATCGATGCGATAAAGAACAAGCTCGAAAACAAATAGTCCCCGCAAACTTGATCGGCTCTCGTGTCTCATGTTGGAAAAAAATAAAGATAAGAATGGCACCCGCCGAAATTTGCTTTCACTGGTTTGGCTTCTGCTGGTTAGCTTGGCCTTCGTTGGATGCTCTCGGGATGCTGAAAAAGCGGCGGAGACAACTGGCGAAAAGTTGGATAAAGATTTTCGTGTGGTCGCGGTTAGCTACCCTTTGCAGTATTTGACTAGTCGTATTGCGGGTGGCTTGGTTGCCGTCGATTGTCCGGTGCCACTGGAGGTGGTGGATCCTTCCCAGTGGAAGCCGTCACGAGAAGCAATTTTGGCGATGCAGTCGGCCGATTTGGTGATCGCTAATGGCGTGGGAGCGAATTATGCAAAATGGTTGCCGAAAGTTAGCCTTCCTGAGTCGAGGCTTTGCCGGGTTGCAACCAAAGGCCTGTCCCTCTCGGACTACATTGCTGTTGAAGATGTATCGATGGTGCATTCTCACGGGCCTGAGGGAGAGCACTCACACCCGACGATGGTCTCGCGTACGTGGTTGGATCCAGCGATTGCAAAAAAACAGGCGGTTTACATTGCCGCGCAGCTTGAAAAAAAATACCCCCAGTTTGCTGCTGAGTTTGCAGTCAATCTGGCTGCATTGACCAAGGACTTGGATCGATTAACGGATTTACTGCAACCGAGTCCCGGGCAGGCGTTGGTGCCATTGGTGACTGCCACTCCACTGCAGAAGTTTTTCGCTCGTGCCGCAGGGGTGGGTGATTTGCATCTGACGTGGTTTGCCATTCCGGATGCCGGGCAGGCTGATTCGGACTTAAAGGCGGTGTTGAAAGGTGCAGAGGCAACAGAGGGAGTTGTCTTGTTTGATCGAGAATTGCCTTCGGCGGAGGTGCTTGCTGTGCTGAAAGCCCAAGGGGTTCGTCCGCTGTCGCTTGATTTGATCGATCAGCCACCTGAAAGTGGTGATTTTTTATCATCGCTTGAGGCCAATATTGTTGCCTTAAAAAAAGCGTTGGGTAGGTAGAAACCAGCGTCAGAGTGTTAAGGTCCGCCCATTCAGTTTGTCGCGGCAAAAGCTGCGAGTGATCATTTGTCGACGGGGGCGGTTAGTCTGCCAGCCGACGGGTTTGGCTGTCGCGTGAATTTTCAATTTAGCACACGGTGTCCATTGTGAAGTTGAGGTTTAATCTACGGGCGTTGATTCTCGTTGTTTCGCTGGTTTCAATGGCATTGGCCTTCGTGTCTCAAATGGGAGTGCGGGTCGCCAATTTTGAATTGATTGAAAACAATCTCGCGCTCAACACCGACGGTTTGGTGCAAGGGAAGATGTCGTTTAAGTGCACCACCAACGAGTATCCAGATTCGAATTGGATGTTTGAGTGTAATGTTGTGAACTTGCAAAAACCGGGCATCCTAGAATTGAAGCCGGGAGCATTGAGGAGGCTTAGGTATCGCGGTGTTGCGTTGGGGCCGTGGGGGAAAGAGGATCCTTACTCTAAATTTGTAACTCGCGGGTTAAAGATTCAGAAATCCAGTATCGTTGGCTTCGTGACTTATGAAACGGGTGCTGAGGTCATGATTAACGGTCAGCAGTAGGGTTTGCTCGAGGGTATTTCACCGCTGAAGAATCGCTTTCGAGCAGGTCCGTTGTTGGGTCTAAGACGTTTGTTCAAAGCCAGGCAATCCGAACGAGCTGCATTTTGTTCTTGCTAGTTGGGCAGTACTTGCTCGCAGGGTTAGTTCGCGGTGTTCAGACGGATTTTGACTCCGTTAGCAAAGATGGCGAAGTCGACGCCGGTAAAGTGAATTTCAAACGACCCCGTTTGTTCGTCGTCAATTCGGATTTTATTTGACGAAATCGAGGCGCAGTTGATGTCGTAGCATGCCAAGTCGATGCGGTCGAATCCGTCTTCTCCATTAACCTCAATGACGTCGCCAGTACGGGCGAGAAAAACTTCGTCGTTGTCGAAAATGTCTTCGCTCTTTGAGTTTGCAGTTTTTGAATGGATTTTTGAGTCAGTTTTTTCAATGGGTTGTAGAGGTGGAGATTGAATCGCTTGAGATTCGGAGTCTGCACGGTAGGCTCCTCTGATGAGTTCGATTTTTCCACTGGCGGAATCGCGGAAATTTCTAATGTCGTGTAGGGGCTCACTGGGTTCAGGTTTCAAATCAGCGACGATTGGATGCGGTTCTGTGGGAGTATTGGTGCGGGGCGTAATGACTGACAGCGGGTCGGAAAACCACGTGGCTGTTGGGAATGCTTCTTGAGTTGGCATGTTGTTTTGTTTTTCCAAGGGGCGTTGGGGGACATCGCCCGTTTTCGTCGTTTTACGGGGAGCTTCGGATTGCGTGTTATTTAAGGGGAGTTCATGAAGCGGCGAAACTGGCTCGTGGGGACTGGTTGTGGCTGGCGATTGACTCAGGCCCGCTGTTGAAAATTGACCAGGGATAGCGTTGTGAGGATTTTTGGAATCAGGTTTCGCCAACTCGGATGGGTCGATATAGGGATCGACGTTGGGGGCGTTTTCTATCGGTTCACCAGCGGCAGGTTTGCGTTCGGTACTTTGAGGTGACGACAAGGAGAGTGAAACGTAGTCGAGCGCGTCAAAATTTTGAGACGGTGGGTTAGCTGGAATCGGAGGGTTTGAAGGTGGCGGAACGTTTTGGGATAAACGAGAGATGTTTTTTTCGAGTTCTTGTGCGGTAAACGCAATTTCTTCGGGGGTGCGAAGCTTGGGCTGCGAGGCCTTTTTCGTCTGAGTCTGCTCGGAAGTCACATCAAATGGAACCGCCGGTTTGTTTTTGGGATGTTGATTCATGTTCAAATTCCGGCACAAATACAATGGAAGTCGATACTGGTTCATCGGGATGAACTTGTTTGCAAGATGAATTCGCACTCAAGCTTGAGGGTTTTAAGGATTATTGGGAACTTAGATTTCAGAGCGGTTCTTGATTTTTCGCGGTAAAATTTGAGCGGTGTGTCCGGTTGACCGCCCAAATCAACTTTTCATATAATCCGCGGCTTATCTCCCAACATTTTGAATGTAATAAGATGAAAATACACGAGTATCAAGGTAAGCAGTTATTCCAACAGTTCGGCGTGAACGTTCTCGAAAACAGAGTCTCGCGGACTCCAGAAGAAGCCGCTGCGGCCTTCACTGAGCTTGGGGGAGCGGTTGCCGTTGTAAAAGCGCAGATCCATGCCGGCGGTCGAGGAAAGGGAACCTTTATCGAGAAGCCCGAGCAGCACGGTGTCCAGTTGGTTAAATCAGCCGACGAAGCTCGCGAGGCTGCTGCTGCTATGTTGGGCAACCATTTGGTAACGATCCAGACCGGGCCTGATGGGAAGAAGGTAAATCAAGTTATCGTTGAGGCGGGCTGCGACATTGCTCGTGAGCTGTACCTCGGAATCGTACTCGACCGTGCGAATAAACAGCCGGTCTTGATGTGCTCGCAGGAGGGTGGCGTTGAGATTGAAAAGGTGGCCCACGAGACTCCTGAAAAAATCTTTAAAGAGCGTTTTGATCCGGCTCAGGGAATTGAAAGTTACCAAGTCCGAAAGCTTTGCAAGAAGCTTGGGATTGAGGGCAAATCGGTTCGCGCTGCTGACAAGTTCATGAAAGCGCTTTGCCGGCTTTACGTTGATACTGATTGTAGTTTGATGGAAATCAATCCATTGGTGGTCACAGGGGACGGCGGCCTCGTTGCTTTGGATGCTAAAATTAATTTCGATTCCAACGCTGCTTTTCGGCACAAGGAATGGGAGGAAATGCGGGATCTTTCGGAAGAGGAAGAATCTGAAGTACGTGCCTCAGCGGCAGGGCTTAGCTATGTCAAGTTGGAGGGTAACATTGGTTGCCTCGTCAACGGAGCTGGTTTGGCGATGAGCACGATGGACATTATCAAGACTCATGGTGGCCAGCCTGCGAACTTTCTCGACGTCGGTGGTGGTGCTAATGCAGATCAGGTGACGGAAGCTTTTCGAATCATTTTGTCTGACCCCAATGTTAAAGCGGTTTTAGTAAACATTTTTGGCGGCATCATGAAGTGCACCACGATCGCTGAGGCAATCGTGGTGGCTGCCAAGTCGGTCGGGTTCACCGTTCCCTTGGTTGTCCGGCTAGAAGGAACCGAAGTGGAAGAAGGACGCCGGATTTTAGAGGAATCTGACGTTGAGTTGGTGACTGCTACCGATCTGGGTGACGCTGCTGAAAAAGTCGTTGCGACACTGGGTTAATTCTCATTAAAGACGAGTTGCCGGGTGTTTTGAAAACCCTCTGCAATGCAAGTTACTAAAAATAAGCTGTTTCTAAAAAATCAATCATACGCGGAAGATCAATGAGCATCCTCATCAACAAAGATACTAAGGTCATTTGTCAGGGCATTACCGGGAACGTCGGTGAATTCCACACACGCGGGTGCCTGGATTACGGTACGCAAATGGTGGGTGGCGTAACGCCTGGTAAGGGCGGACAAACGGTTGCCGGCTTGCCAGTCTTTGACACCGTCGAGGAAGCCCGACTGCAAACGGGAGCAAATGCTACGATGATTTTTGTGCCGCCGCCTTTCGCAGCGGATGCAATTCTCGAAGCGATTGATGCGGGAATCGAAGTTGTTATTGCCGTAACGGAAGGTGTTCCGGTGATTGATATGGTGCGGGTTTATGACGCCGCTAGACAATCTAATTCTGTTTTGGTTGGGCCAAACTGCCCGGGTGTCATCACAGCCGATGAATGTAAAATTGGAATCATGCCCGGTTATATTCACCAAAAGGGTTGTGTTGGAATCATGAGCCGTTCGGGCACCCTGACCTACGAAGCGGTTTGGCAAACGTCAAATTTAGGGCTTGGGCAAACCACTTGTGTTGGACTTGGTGGAGATCCGATCGTGGGAACGTCGTTCATCGACTGCCTGCAAATGTTTCAGGACGATGATGAAACGGAAGCAATTCTGATGATGGGTGAGATCGGTGGAACGGCCGAAGAAGAGGCTGCCGCGTACGTCAAGGAACACATCACCAAGCCCGTGGCAGCGTTCATCGCCGGGCGAACCGCACCTCCCGGAAAACGCATGGGACACGCCGGTGCGATCATCAGTGGCGGCAAAGGAACTGCGGCGGAAAAAATCTCCGCTTTAGAGGCTGCTGGGATCGAAGTTGCAAGCAGTCCAGCTGATATGGGCGCTGCGATGAAGCGAGCAATTGAAAAAGCGAACTAGGCTAATTGCTACCGAGATGGTTTCTTTTGATTTGCCATTTTAGTAGTGGCGATTTGATTTCCTGCCAAGGTTTTTCCGCAAGCTGCGCTCTCCGCGCGGTTTGGTTGGCGGCGACGCGATCGCAATTAAATTAGCCTGAGGGCATTAGCGATTCGGTAATGAGTTCCTCGACGTCGTTCGGTCGTAAGCCAAGTTCTGTTAACACGCCCTGCGTGGGGGTTTCGCTCTGAGCCCAGGGCAGTGGCTTGCTTCTGTATTTGAATCTCACTTTTTTCCCAACATTGATGTTGGTGCAATCGAGCCAGACATGCTCTTTCAGGAACAGATTGGTTTGCGAATTCTGCGTTAGGCTGGCAGGCTCTGAAAAACGGAATTGGATTTTTGCGACTTCGAGGATTGAACGCTCTTCGGACATTTCAAGTCCATTCCAGTCTTCACACTCGATGATTTCAATCTCGCCTTGAGAGATGCCGTACTGAGTTGTGAGCCAAAGCCCAAGTGAAATCAGGGCGAGGCCGACAAATAAATGCCAGAGCTTTAATTGAAGTCTTGGGGGATTCAGCATTTTGTATTCCGTTTTACACAGTTGCAAATTTGGTAGTGGGTATTTGACAGCGGTCTAAAC
>ENA-OREB01000154-OREB01000154.1-marine-metagenome-genome-assembly--contig:-NODE-154-length-35053-cov-9.752144_pt1 | contig 35053 bp, 45 predicted proteins | sample MGYA00248625_ERZ508552 | MGnify/ENA primary metagenome ERZ508552 (study PRJEB26219, sample SAMN06267888) | marine metagenome | isolation source: Monterey Bay, California, USA | place: USA:Monterey Bay...
GGGTTAACCAATGAAAACCACAACCAAGGAACAAGTGCTAATAAAATAGATGTTGGGTAGCCATAGGGAAGTTGAGGGCTTTCTCTTTTGTTTTCTAAAATTTGATATTTTTTTGATGCTTTATAATGATGATCACTATGTCTTGTCAACTCGTAAAGAACAATTCTGCCTATGAAATGATTTGAATTCCAAGAATGATGAGATTGAACTCGTTCATATCTTCCAGAAGGAAGTTTATTTCTTAATAAGCCGTAGTGTTCAATGTAGTTTATAGTTTCTAAAAATAAAAAAGATAATATCCCTATAATTACGGCTAGAAATAAACCATAAAGTCCAAAGAAAGAATAAACAACAAATAGGTAAGCAAGCTCAAAAATAGTATAGTAAAGCATATCATTTTTGAAGGAAAAAAATCTTGAATTTTTAATTTTTAATAATTGTAATTGAAGTCTCCAGGCGCTTATATATTGGCCAATTACAGATGTAAACCAAAAGCTGTAAACAGTTTGATTAAATTTTGCAGTTGCTGGATCCTTTGGAGTTGCTACATTGTTATGATGACCAAAGTTATGCTCAATATAAAAGTGCATGTACAAACATGGTAGATATAACAATTTTGATAGACATCTTTCAATAAAAGATTTTCTATGACCCAGCTCGTGTCCGACATTAATTGCATTAGTTGCAAGTAAAATTCCTAAAGACAAGACCATTCCAACTGTTTCAAAAAGATCCAATTCTAATTGATTTAGATTAAAGAGACCCAAGATTAATAAGCCAAAAACAAATGGAATATTTAGATATAGTAGAATATCAAAGAAAGTATTGGAAAGTTTGTTTTGAACTTCAGATTTTGTGTACTCCTCTTTTGAATCAACATCTTTGAAAATCAATTCTAAAGCAGGAATGAAAATAAATGCATATATAGGTGTAGCATAAGTAAAAAAGCCTTCAGATGTAATTGAAACTAGTGTAGCTACTGGAATTGTGTAAGCAAATAAATATTTTAAATCATTAGTAATCATAAATGTTATTTATAACATATTTATCTTCTAAAGGTATAAAATTATTATTTATGATTTTAGTAGTAATGTTTATGCAAATGAACTTATAAAAATCACTATAATTTGTACTTAACCGACAATATAAAATTACGCCCTAAATCATGAGTGTAAAGTCTAAGCCTATTTAAATAGTTTTTATACGTAGTGTTTAACAAGTTATTAATTTTAAAACCTAGATTTATAGATTTATTTTTATCTGTTAGAATGTCAATTCTAGAGTTGAAATTAAGCAAGTGATAAGCCTTTGGTGGGGTGCTTAAATCTATATATTCATAAGTCTCTGTGGTTGGAATATATACTTCAAAATTATTGTCTGGATATTTATTTTGCTTGAAAGTATATTCACTTTGCAAAGAAATAGTTAGATTATTTAAATCTAAATTAGAGTATACTATCTCATTTTTAATATTAGCGGGAGGCATATCAATTAGAGGGGTGTCAAATTTTGTGTCTGTACCTTTTATAATAGAAGATTGATGAATAAGATTAATATATTTATTTAAGCTGTAATCAACATTTAAGTCAAAGCCAAATAATTTCGCATCGGTTTGTCTATATTCCCAAAGTGAAAAACTACCACGAATTGTCTGCATGATTTCAACAGGTTCAATCACAATAAAATCATTAATAGTATTAAGGAAAGAATTAAATATTAAACTAAATTTTTCATTACTTTTTTGATATGTAAATCCAAAATTATGTCCAACTTCTGATTTAAACCTAAGATCACCTAACTCAATTCTTGCAGAGGCATGATGAAGACCTTCGCTAAATAATTCTGATGGATTTGGACTTCTTGATGACATAGAGTAATTAAAAAATATCGTGTTATTATTATCAAATAAAAATTTCGATCCAAGGGTTGCAGATGTATTATTAAATTCTAATTTGGGGTTTGTTAAAATTTGATTTGGAAATACTTCGACAACAATATCACTAAATTCCTCACCATAATCTCTTGATTCCCAAAAAGATGTTTTATAATATTTGTAAACATCCATGTAAGTATAATCATAACGAAGACCGCCCTCTAAAATCCATTCAGGATTTAACTCATAATCAAATATTGAATATATCCCTAAATCATATTTTTCATAGTCGGGAATAAGTCTTCTAACTCCAGTTTCTGGGTCAGGAAAGTTTTTTTGATATTTTCCTACTATTCCAATATTTAGATTTAAATTATTTGAAAACCTTGAGTCAAAATCTAAACTAAGAGAATGTGTCGTTAGTTCAAGGTCAATTGACGGAGTATCTCGGTCGTCTCCTCTTCGAATATCAAACTCTTGTCTTTTATTTGATTGAAAGTCATATTGAAAATTGAATTTTCCTATATCTATAGTTTTGAAAAAATTGAATTTTGCTAAATTGTGTTTTATTTTTTGTTTTGGTGCGTCAATATTATAAGTAAAATCTTCAATAATTAGAGGTATTCCATTAGTAATTCCTCTAAATATATCTTGGGCTGAGACTAAATGTGATGCTCTTAATATTCCTGTTTCATTATTAAAAAAAGAGTAGTAAACTTCAAAGCCATAGTCAACTCTGTTTAATCCAGACTTAAGAGAGAAATTTCTTTCTGAGAGTCCCGTATTACTCATTATATAGTTAGATGTGTTGTAGTCACCAAAACGCTTGAAAGTCCCTTGAAATCTTGTATACCAGCCTTGAGAATTAGTCTTAGTAATATCAGTAGTTATCGTACCTCCTTTTCCATTAGTTGATGCAGAGGAATATAGTTTTCCATAAAGACTATCAACTAATTTAGTCTTAAGTGTTTCGGAAATAATAACTCCGCCGAGAGCACTCCCTCCGTACTTCAAAGCACCCGCTCCTTTAATAAGAGATATTTTTTCAATCGAATTGATATCAATACTTGGAGCATGATCAATTCCCCACTCATGGTCTTCCATTTTGACATTATTATTGATAAGTAAAACTCTACTACTATGCAGACCATTTATTTGAGGTTTAGCTATTGAACTTCCTGTGCTAATAGTAGAAACACCTGGAATAGTTTTTAATACATCTGCAATTGAATTGTTAGAGTAATCCTCTAGTGTCTGTTTTGAAACTTTATTTTCAAATACAGATTTTGATTTACTTTTAAAATTGCTTTTAACAATAATTTCATCTAATTCATTAAGATGATGCTCCATCCTAATTGTTTTAATCGTATTGTTTTTTATTTTTATTTCTGTTTGAATTGTTTCACAATCTTTATGAGATATTTCTATTAAATATTCTTTATTACATAAATCTCTAAAAACATATTCGCCCTTAGAATTTGTTTTAACTTCTTTGTTTAATTCTTTTATAAAAATTGAAGCATTTTGTAACACAGAGCTATCGTGAAGATCAATAACCTTTAAAGTCAGGGAAGAATTACAGTCCTGTGAATATATAGGACTATTAAATAATATTAGAATTATAAAAAAAAATAGCATTGGTGTCTTTTGAACACCAATGCTATTTAGATGAAGGTTTGTAAAAATCATTATTCCACAGTTACATCAAAAGTAACTTCAATATCAGTTTCTCCACCTGCATTTTCTAAACCAGTATTAGGTTTATTTGGCTCATGTCTTAATGTGAATGTTAGTCCTCCAGAGCTTGCTACTCCTGTATTTAGTATGAAGCTAAGTCCTAAAGGGTTTCCTTGAGAATCCGCATCCCCGTATTCTGCAGCTACATCTAAACCAGAGCCTACAGTATAGAAAAATTGATGATCTAAATCTTCTTCCTCAATTTCTTCGGTTACATTTTCTGCTGGTGATTCAGTCTCATTTAACAAAATAATTGATCCGTCATATGTAGTGTTAGCACTAAGTGATCCAGAAACCGTTACTGTTGCAGCATCTGGTCCATCACCATCTAAATCTTGATATTGCATTACCACTGTATCAGAGCCACTATCAAGTGTTACTGTAAGTGTAGTTATTACTTCTTCTTCATTTACAGGTTCTGGAGTATCATCATCATCACTACATGATGCAAAAATTAGCGTACTTGCCAATAAGGCGTATTTAAAAAATTTCATATTTATTTAATTAAAAGTTTAGTTTATAAAATTTATTCCAAGCGCAAACTTAAACAAAATTTATTTAATGCAACACAGTTGCGTTAATAAAAAATTTGTCGGGAATAAAAAATTTGTTTGTTTATTGTAAAAATTACTAAATAAAACTAGCTGTAGGGGGACCTCTGGAAAAGCTAATTAAAAAATATTGTGAAGAATAAATTAAATTTCTATTAATAGTAATTACAGAAAAAGATTGATTATCAATAAAGACAAAATGACTTTGATCAAGTTCTATGTCTTGAAAATTTCTAATAAATTCACAACTTACACATACCGACTCTTTTTCATGAAAATGGACTTTGCCTTCGACGCATACTTGATGATGGTTATCATCAAAGAAGTGTTCTAAACTTATCAAACTTGGTAAGTTTAGCAAAAAAACAAATAATAAGCTTATAATACTTTTTAGCATGAATTTATAAAAATATAAAAATAAAGAAAGTTTGCTATAAAAAAGCCTTATATATTTTTAATTTGATTGTATTGAAAAATATGAAATCCGCTCTTATAGTTTTTGCTATTATTAAGCATTGATTTAGCCACATCTTCTGCTTTAATAGCTTTGGAATCAGAGGGTATGATAAAGTCCAAAAGTGGCATAACAAGCTGCAATATTTTTTCTCCCGGCCTAGATTCATTTCTTTTACCCAGTAACACAGACGGCCTAAAGACAGAGGTTGAATTCAAATTTAATTCAGCAATAGCTTCGTCAATTTCTCCTTTTAAACGAAGATAAAAATTAGAACTGTTGGAATTAGCGCCTAAAGATGATACATAAATGAGTTGTCTAACATTCTTTTGCTTACAAGCCTTTGCTATATTAAATATTATATCAAAATCAACACTCTTATATTTTTGTTTATCACCATTTACTTTAGACATGGTTGTTCCAATAGACACAAAAACTATTTCACTTCCACTTACAGAGTTTAAAATTGAACTAAAATCTTCAAAATCAATAACTATATTATTAATTTTATCGTGCTGTAGATGAAAGGGCTTTCGACCTACTAAATTAATTAAATGAATGTCAGAGTCTTTTAAAAGAAATTTCAATAAATAGCCTCCTATAAGTCCTGTAGCTCCAAATAATGTGACTTGCTTAAATTTCATTTCAAATTAATCTAGTAGTTATTTTTTTACAATGTTATATATTTAATTTATATATTTAGATATAATATTTAAAATTAATTTAATGGAAAATCTAGCAACTTTAGCCCAACTTGTAGTTTCTGTATCTGTTATTATAGTATGGGTATTCAGATATGACAATATAGTAGTAGAATTTAAACAATACGGAATTTCTGACTTGTTAAGAAACATTGTTGGCGCCTCTAAAATTTCATTAGCAACAATTTTATTGTTAGCAATTTGTTATGATGGATTACCTTTAGTTGAAGCTTCTCTTGGAATGGCATTTTTTATGCTTTGTGCTCAAATAGCTCATATAAAAGTAAAAAACCCATTGATTAAGTATGTACCATCGTTTATCTTTTTAGTTCTGTCGCTATTTATTGCTGCATTTAATTATGGAGTGATTTAAGGAATGAACATAACTTTAATTATTTCTCTTTTCTCGGGCATTTCATTTATAGTTTACGGAATTAGTTCTTTTAGATCAAAAAGAATGATCTCTGAATTTCAAAGGTGGGGTTATGGAAATCAACGTAAGTTGATTGGATGCTTTCAACTAATTGGCGGAGCTGGTTTAATATACGGTTCTCTTTTTGTTACAATTACATTTGATAGTAATTTGATAGTAAACAGCAATAATATTGTTGCTGGTAGTTCTTTAATACTAACAATTATGATGATTGGGGCTATTTTTGTGAGAATTGATATAAAAGATAAGTTTATTAATATCTTGCCAGCAACTTTTTATGCTATACTAAACTTCATAATTTTTTACAATGTATTTATTAAATAACAAACATAATAGCTACATTTTTAGATAGAAACTATTTGTTAGTTCTACGTACTCTTTTGTGTAGTTATGACGAGATTTTTCAATAATTAAATTAGTTTCTTCAGTTTCTTTTTTATTAAAAGAAAAAGTCAATAAACATCTTTTAATTTCAGAACTCTGATTTCCCTTTACTCTACAAATTCTATTTAAAAATAAACTATTTTGCTGCGCTAGGCTGACAAATGTACTTTCCTCTTTAAAGGGAATAATTGTAGAAAAAAATCCAGACTTAGATAATATTTGTGAAACTCCTTGAATTAATTCTTTAAAGGTTAAAAACTGGGTAAAGCGAGCTTGATTTCTAGAGATATTTGAGGTAATATAATCTTCTTTATAAAATGGTGGGTTTGACACAATCAAATCATATTTTACCCCTTGATTATTTGATTCATCTGCAAATTTCTGAAAAGATGCATTATAGCAACATAGCCTGTCAGACCAGTCAGAATTCTCATAATTATCAACAGTTTGCTCAAATGCAGACTTATCAATTTCTACTCCGTCGATACTTATAGCACTTGATCTTTGGGCTAGCATTAAGGAAATAATTCCCGTACCAGTACCAATATCTAATATTGTTTTAGGAAAATTCTCTAATGAACACCATGCACCTAATAAAACACCATCAGTTCCTACTTTCATAGCAGTTTTATCTTGACGGACTATAAAATTTTTAAATTGAAAAGGCTTGTTGCTAATAATTTGTAGTATTAGATTTTAAATATATGTGTTTTATAATTAACACTTAAATGATAACACCCTAGATTTATACTATCTTTAAAAAAAATAAAATAATTATGAATATATTTTCTAATCATCCAGCAGAAGTTTTAATCTTATTGTTTTTAATTGTAACTTTTTTACAATCGGGAATTGACAAACTTTTTGATTGGAAAGGTAATTTGTCATTCATTAAAAGTCATTTTAAAAATTCCCCCTTAAAAAACTCAGTACCCTTATTGTTGGGGATTATATTAATTATGGAAATTTTAGCTAGTCTTTTAATGATTATTGGAGTTTATCAATTATATACCTCTGAATTAAAGGAAATGGCAATTTTGGGAATTATAATTTCAGCACTTAGTCTAATTTTTTTATTAGTAGGTCAACGTTTAGCAAAAGATTATGCAGGAGCAATGACATTAGCAGTATATTTTATAATAACAATAATTGGATTAATACTATTAACCTATTAAAATGAAGTAAAACGGCTATTCCAAATAGTTTGATTGAAATTTTTACCCACTAAAAAGAATAAATAAAAGAAAATAAATACAAATGATTTTACAGCAAACAAAAACAGCGTAAACACTTCTCCGTCTGTCATAGTTTGAAAAATCATTTTGCCCCCCGCAGTAAATAACGCGCTAATAATGATGGAAAAAATTAAAAGGTTATTTAAATTTTTAAAAGGCAAAACAAGTAGTTTTCTAAGTCTATTCATTTCATTTCCCCATTTATGAATTAAGTAATAATAACCATTGCCAATAGGAGCAAATAAAAGTGGGTCATCAGGACTTCGTAATTTAAAAAGTTTAGATGGAGCAATAATTTTATAGTTTTTTAAAGTTGTATTATGATCGTTTTCAATATCAGAAATAATATAATTAAGATCGTCAGGATATTCCCCTTTAAAATAATTAGTATCTAAAAAGCGAAGTCTATAATCAACACAGATTTTTTCAATGGTCTGCTCGTGAAAAATTTTATTGGAATCCATTTTTTCAAAATTCAGACTATTAAAACTATTGTCGTTTTTTAAGCTTAAAGTATCTTTGATTTTTAAAGCTTTTAAATCATTCTCAGCCCAGATTTTTTTTAATACTTCACTTAGCTTATTTGCATCCGTATTTTTGGACCTTTCTTTTAGCAACTCTTGATGGATATTTAGTCTTTGCATAGAAAATTAAAAAGGCAAATTTAGAAAATAAATATTGTGCTAAGTGTTAAAAATAAAATAAAATTTTAAGTATAGATAAGTATTTAAGTAATGGTTCTCTATTTTTGTAAGATATTATTATGAAAAAATAATAAAACATGAGAAATCTAATTATAATTGGACATCCAAATACAGAATCTTTTTGCTATAATGGAATATTTAAAACTATAAATGAAGAATTGAGCAAGAACAATGAAGAAATAGAAATTATAGATTTATATCGTGATGACTTTACTAGACCTAGAACTAATTTAATTAAGAAATATCAAGATTTAGTAACATGGTCAGAAAGAATGTATTTTGTTTCTCCTGTATGGTGGTTTAGATTAACTCCAAGAATGGAAATATTTTTTGATGAAGTCTTTGAGCCTGGTTTTGCATACAAATTTGTTAATATCACAAAGCTATATGCATATCCAAAACCTTTCTTAAGCGATAAAATTGTTAGAACTTATGTAACACATGGAGCTCCTGCGCTTCCTGTAATGACTCTTTATTTAAATTCTGTAAAATTAAGATTAGTGATGGGGGTTTATTCTTTTGTTTTTGGATGGAGTTTATCTCTATTTACTAAAACAAAACAATTTTGGTCTGTGCCTTTTGTTTCAGATAAAAAACGAGAAAAATACTTGAAAACAGTTAGAAAAGATATCAAAAGAGATATTAAAAGATCTTAAATCATTTTAAAAAATTAAAAAGCCCTTTTATAAGTTAAAAGAGCTTTTGTAATTATTGGCTTAATTTGTGTATAGATTATCTATAGACATTACTTCAGGTGAACTCATCTCAGGTCTAAAAGTCATAGTGTACGTACTTCTGCCATACATTTCTAATGATTTTCCATAATTACTAATGTCCTTATCATAGCTTCCTTCTCCATTTAGTTCATTATACTTATTGTAAACCTTTTCCCATTCAGTTGAATTATCAATTGCTAACCCTTCATAATTGTCATGTCCAAACACAACCATTACAGAGTTTCCTCCACATCCAGATGCACAACCCCATACTTCCATAAAAATATCAGCTCCTGATTCCTTAACAGCTTTGGCAACATTATTTCTAAATCTCCAAAACTCATCAGACATACCACCTTTGTATGTATATTCCATTACAGTTCTTAATGGTTTAGAGAATGGACTTACTACTACATGAGATGCGTTTTTATTTAAAGATTGCATTCTTCCGTCCATATTAGTCATGATATCAGAAACTTCAGCATTCCAAAGCTTCATAGCTTCTTTTGATGGATTAACATCAAAACCCTTCATTTCGTCTTCGTATCTAACTCTCATATAATTACCCATATTTGACCCTGTGTTTACTTGAAAAGTATAGAATCTAAGCTGTCCTTCTTTTGAGTTAAAAGTCTTTGTTTTTTTAGCAACTCCTTTTTCAAATTTTTCAGTTGCTCCTTTATCTACAGCAATAAATCTAGTGTTAATGTGTTGACTAAAAATAAATGTAGATGTAAATAATAAAATAAATAATACGTTGTTTTTCATTTTTAAAAATTTAATAGTTAAGTCATAAAACTAGTAAATAATAAAAATTATGCTTTGTATTTATTTTAACACTTGTTTAAAAAAAAATAAAAAAAGTTGAATTATTTATTAAATCTATGATACCATAGATTTGCACGATTTATTGGCAACATCTGAGTCAATGAAAATGTAGATATTAAAAAAATGAAGTTAAACTAGATGTGAATTTAAATTAATTTGACAATTCAAAACCCCCGAAATTGGACAGTTTTCTTTTGCCTCTTTTGCTAATTCATTAAATTTTTCATCTGTAATACCTGGCACTTTTGCATTAAGTTTTAAGTCTATTGAGGTCACTTCACCATCTTCAAAACTTAATAATGCTTCAGTACTTAATTCTTCAGGATTAAAGTTAGCTTCATTCAAAACAAAGCTTAACTTCATATTAAAACAACCTGCAAGCGAAGCTGCTAAAAGTTCTTCTGGATTAGTTCCTAATTGGCCGTCATCATTTTTAAAGCGTGTCTTAAAACTGTACGGCATATTATTAAAAGCGCCACTTTGAGCAGTTAAAATTCCACTACCGTCTAAACCATCTCCTGACCAAATTGCATTTATTTTTCTTTTCATTTTTATCTGTTTTAATTATTAAACTAAATTTATTAATCTATATCGTAGATAAATAAACTAGCCTACAAATTACGTAACTAATAGTAGCTATCAATATTTTTTTTCTATGTTTTAGATACCATTGCATTTAGAGCTTATTTAATTTCTACTAAACTTTGCATATGCTGGGTGGAAATAAAAAGGTAACCCAAAAGCTTTAACAAACTCTTTAAGTTCATCGGTTGAATTACCATAAACATCTATTTTATTAATTTCAAAGTGTTCCATAAACTTTGTAAAATGTGTTTCGAGTGGACCACCTTCTGAAACATTTTTACCGTGCTGCATCATTGCCTCTGAATCTAAATATCTTTCAATTAATATTATTTTTTCTCCTGACTGATAAAAACCCCATCCTAGTGAGTTAGATTCTGTTTTGTCTATTGCATCAGTATAATATTGTGAAAATTTTGCAATGTCATCAGCAGATTTATTTTCAGTTGAATTCATTTCAACAACAAAAATCAATTCATTTTGGTTGTAAAGGTTTGTTTTTGATTCATCACAACTAACAATTAAAGTTAGCAACAGGAGGAATGTAAAAAAGTTCTTTTTCATAATTTATTTTTTTAAAAAATTAAACTTAATGCTATTTATTCATTGCTTCATAACAAGATTGTTGGAGTTTCATAAACTCTTCGTTTCCTGCGTTTCTTTTTTGAATTTCCTTAATTCTAACATCAAGAGCTTTTGCTTTTGCATTAAGAGCTTCGACATCAGATGCGTTAGCACCCTCATTAATAGCATTACTCACCTCACTTATAGCAATTTTAATATTAGATACAAGTTCGCAAACTTTTTTGGCATCGGATTTAACACTAGTCTTTTGCTCTAAGCTTAAGCGATCTTTTGATTTAGTGTCTTCAGTACAAGAATAGGTAATAAGCATTGTAGCAATGAGAATGGTAGATGTTTTTAATAATTTTTTCATAACTAGTTAATTAATCTTATTTCATCGCACCTATAACTGGAGCTCCTAATATACCACAAACGCAATACTCATTTGTAAGGGCAACTAATTCAGAAAACATAGACTCCCTCTGCTGACCTAAACTCATATGTAATCCAGCGCCTTCAGGACCATTGTAAACTTCTGTTATACCATAAAGAGTATTTCCTGTCTCACCACTTTCAGGGTCTAAGGGATTATTTAATTCTGGAGATTTTAATACAGCATAACATAATATTATAGGCTCAATATCGCCATCAACGTGATGACTCTCTCTCATAAATTCCTGGTGTGTTTCTAAAAATGATTCCATTCTATCGGTAGCATTATTTGGTACTACAAATGCTACATGAAATCCAATACATCCGTTTTTAACTTTCATAATTTTTTTATTTATTTCTTTAAATTTACTGTTACTAAAAAATATAAAGTTTAAGTATCTGTCTTTATGTTTGTAGTAAACTTATAAATGTTTTAATTTTTTAATTACACTTTTGTAAGAAAAAATACTTGTGATTTAGTATGAAAAAACAATATCTGCTTTTGAACTTTCTTGAATTAATTCTTTGGGATAACTCCAAAATATATTTTGAACATCAATTAAATGGTCATTATAATTATTTTGATTGATTCCAAAAGTATTAAATGAGCCTTCTGAAACGTGAATTATTCCACCATTATTCGAAAACTCTATCAACTTTTTTTTTGCCATTTGACTAATTTTACCAAATCCTCCTCCATGGGGAGTTACTGTATGTAGGTTGTTTATAACATCTTTTATTAAAATCCTTACACCATCGCCAGCTGCAAAATATATTACTTTATGGCCTTGTTTTAGAGCCTCATTTGCAGCGTGAATTGACATCATTGCTGCGCTTGGGTTATTCATAGGATCAGAACTCAAATGAACAAAGTAGATTTTTTCTTGTGAAAAAGATATAATGGGAAATATCAATAAAAGTAATAATATCAGTTTTTTCATAGTAAATTTTTGGCTGTTAAATTTTAAAGTTAAAGAAATTATATAACGTAATTAAAAGAAAAAGATTTGACTTTAGGTTATTGACAGTCAGAACTTAATCTCCAAAGTTTTGCACCATTTTCAAATAGCATTATACCACCATCACATTCAAATGAAACTAATTGTGAGATTTCATCCAATACTAAAGTGTTTCCATCAAATGTATAGATATCAATACCTGGAATTCTATCATTAGAATCTAATGCATTAAAATCTGCATCAGTACAAAGGTTATCCGCCCAGCCACAGTTTGCTGTATAAGATGTATATCTATTACCATTTACGAATTCATACATTGTATTTGCATATGTTCTGTCTTCTGGATCTGGAGACCACAACCATTTACCTTCAACTGTATAAGATGGTAATGGGTTATCCTCTGAATCATCATCACAACTAAAAGTAAACATTAATAAAGTTGAGATTAAGAGTAGTTTTTTCATAATTATATAATTTTAATTTTTTAAATGTAAATAAAATATTGATTTAGTTGCAAATTATGGGTTAGTTTGATTTCTTTTCATTAGTTGTCTTAGTGAAATTACGAGAACAATGATACTTCCAAGTGTTCTTGATAAAAACTCTAATTGACTCATTGGCTCGCCTTGATAGCCAAAAGTATATAAGAAATTTAATGTTGCTATTATAATTGCTAAAATCAGTATTAGTTTTTTCATATATCTAAAATACTACATTTACTAAAGCATCTGAATAAAGCATGTCTATAGTTTAGTGATGACGTTAGTATATTCCATTTTACTACCGATAAATATCGGCTTCTTTAATAATATATCCGTCTCAAAAGTATCCTCCCTTCTCTTAACTAGTTTAAGAAAATCTGTATATTTTCCAGATTTAGTTAAAACATCTTTTGTGATTATTTTTTTTGACTTGCGGTCATAAGTTGATTTCTTGGTTTTGTCTGCAATTATCAAGCAAACTATATCATTATAATCAATAAAATAGATTTTGTTGTGACAACGAATCTTTCCATTTCCATCTTTTTTACTGTAACAAACGTGAGCCATATGTTTAATTTCTCTCCAAGATTTAGTCGTTTGCTTATAGGGAAATAGGAATATGTTTCTAGAAATTCCTTGGTTATTTGCAGAGTATTTTATAAAGCATAAAAGCCCCACTAAAATGAAAAGACCTCCAAATATTGCATAATCGTTTTCAAATTTATTAAACAACACAATACTTTTTTTTGGGTCAGAAAAAACAAAATAAATGCCCGAAATTAAAGAATAACCTAGTAGCCAAAATGGTTCAAATAATATTACACTTCTATTTCTCATACCCCCAATTTATAACATTTAGTTTTATTTAAATCATCAAATAGTCATATAACTAAGCTATAGGGTTTTGATTTAATTGCGTTTTATGTTATATAATGAAGCCATAACAATAATGATAAGGCCAATCAACCATAACCCGGGAGAATCATCATTTTCTCCAAAAACCATTGCAAAGACTCCAACTATTGTCATCAGAATTGGTAACAAACCAGTTAAAATTGACTTTAAATTTTTCATTAATAAATATAAAAACTGCTTAATTAAATGAAAAAGATATGCAGTGGTTTAATTACTAGGATTATTTTTTAATGCTTTTATCTCATTTTCGGTAAGTAACCTGTGATTTACCCAAAAGGCCATTACTTTTCCGTTTTCAATCCAAGTGTCATAGTTTTGATTTACATAGACTGTAGAGTCTCCTTGTTTATAGCTCATTTCATAGACACTTTTAACCATACTTCCAGTTTTGTAGCCTACTTCTGTTACAGCAGTACCCCATATTGCTTTAAATTTAGGTTCAGATGCTTCAAACCAATTTTTTAAAAATTCAATATGTGCTTCACTTCCTTCAGTTAGTCCTCCCCAAGCATCATATATCTGAATGTTTTCTGAATTTAAGGCTTTTATTCCATCTAAGTCTCTTTGATTGTGTAGCTCGACATATTTCAACCAAGTGTCTACGTCTGCTTGATTTCCAATCGTAATTCCTTTTTGCCATACATCAAGGTTGGAAAATCCAGCAGTTTTTACACTTTCATTGCAAGATGTAAATACAAATAATAAGCCTAATAAGTAGATATAATTTTTCATTTTCTTTGTTTTAATAGATTTAGATTAAAGTATAATTTTATATAAAATTATACTTTAAATATCCATATTAAGTTTGTAATAAAAATATAAACATTTTAATTTTACTTAAACTATCTAGGAGATATAGCTATCGTTTAGCCTTTTATCTTTCTAAAAACATATGCAGTTATAACACCAAATAAGACAAAATGAATAATCCATATTAAAGATTCTAGTGCAGCAATAGAGTTACTTATGTACATATTATTAAATGACTCATTAGAAATATTAGTTGAAATGACAGCAAAGACAGAAATAAAAAAACCTAATTTAGCTCCACTTGAATTTGACTGTGATTCATCACTGAATTTTTTAAAACCAAAGTAAAAAGCAACTCCAACAATGACACTATTAAGTAAATTTAATGCTAGATTACTATTGTCAGGGTTATTCATTTCTGGGAATGTTGCATTTGCTCCAAAAAATTCTCCTCCGCCAAGTACAAGATAAATAAGTATAGCGAAAGAAAATTGATAAACAATAGCTACTAAGGCTAGGGTAAAAAGTTTTTTCATTTTGAATTATTTTTATAATTATTTAATACCTCCAATTTACAATATTTAGTTTTTAGTTAAACTATCCAAATAAGATGTATCAATGTTTACATAAAAGAGGAGGTAATAATTACACTACCTCCTTCATAAATTTCTACTAAATTTTTATTAAAAACCACCATATTGTTTAAGTATTCTTAAACTATAATTTGTAAGTTCTTCAACTTTTCCTCTATTCTTAAAATACTCAGCCTGACCTTTAGAATTGTTCTGTTCAATATATACTTTCCATAGCATTAAAGATTCTAAATTATCAGCACCAAAAGCAGCAAAATGAGTTGCTCCTCCAGGTGTTCCAACGTCATATGTTCCAAATAACATTGCATTGCCTTCGTAGTCCCAAACTTCATTCATCGCTTTAGAATGTGCAGCAATAAGTTTTTCTGGTTCATAAACTTTAGCCTCATACAACTGAAAATAGCCCTTACTAAAAGGGTCAACACCATTAGAAAGCATAATTCTACCAGAATAGCTAGGACCACTTTCTTCGATAAATTTAAGTCGATTAGTCCTAAATTGCTGCCAATCTTGACTAGTTTTTTGTCCATCAGCAACTCCAAATTTTCCAAGTTCACCAAATGTAACAACTCTATGAGTTCCTGAAACATCACCTCGTTGCATTCTTTCTAAATAAACTCCTCCAGATTTAAACTCTACTCCTTCGTAAAAAGAATCAAAAACATCACCAAGGGATGATTCCATTCCGGGTTTAACATCAAAATAATAAACATTAAATGTATTTGTTTGTGATATAGCCGCGTTAATAAACAAGCCAAATAATAAAAGTGTAAATAGTTTTTTCATTTTATAAAATTTTTGATTAATAATATTAAAATTAAGAATCATTAAAAAAACATATTATAAATATTTGTTTTTGATTTGTAATAAAAATATTAATATTTTAATTTTTACTTAAACTATCTGAAAAAGGTAGCTATGGTTTAGGATTTTTGTAAAAATGAATGCCAAATAAAAATATAGCAGTAACTATAAACAAAAGTTTAATAGGTCTTGGTGCAAACGGCCCAACATCAAAAAAAACATCAAGTGCTCGTTCACTAATAAATAATGTAATTATTACTACTGCAATTGTATATAACGGTTTTTTCATACCTACAAATTACAACATTTAGTTTTTACATAAACTATTTGAATAGTTATGGTTTAATCTAGATTAGTGTTATGTTTTAAAACATTTGGAACTAAGGTAATTTCATTTACTGGGACTCCAGCACGTTCTCCATGTTCCTTTATTGTTTCCTCCGACTCTGCATTATAAATACAAAAAACATTGTTTCCAGCAACGTAACTTACTTCTTGTTCAATTTTCTTACCTTCATTTCTCATTGCAGTTAAAACGGATTCAGAACCTTGTCCTATTTCATCTAATTTTTCGCTAGGTATTTGATCAGCACCTTCAATTTCTCTTTTGATTAAATATTTATTCATTTTTTTATTTTTAGTTAATAAACACTAATATAAAAAATCATTATTATTAAAATGCAACCCTAACCAATTTACGTGGTTTGGAAATAGCTGAATTAAAAAAGATATGATTGTTTTTTATCTATCTCCTAACATACCCTCCAATAGACTCTCTGTATTCTATCTCAAACCCATTTTCTTTTGTAAACTTTTTGAATTCATCTGTTGCGTTACCTATTGTTAAAAATGATTCTATTTCAAATATTTCAAAAAATCTATTAAAGTTTGGACCATTAATGAAATCTATTCCGTGTTGGATGCCGTCTTCACTATTATTATATCTTTCAATTAATGTTACTTTTTTTCCGTTTTCTGAGATAAAGTAACCATAAACAGTTGATGGTTCTCTTTCAACAATAAAATTAGAGAGCTCCAAGGTAAATGCTTCAACATCGACTCTTGAATTGTTTTTAGTGTTTAATTCTAAAATAAAAGTGATTTCTGAAGAATTAGAATTATCTAAAACTTTAAGTTCATTCGATTTCACATCAGTGTTACAAGCGGTAAAAGTCATTGTAATTAAAAGTAGGAATAATGATTTTTTCATAAGTTAAATTTATTTATGTTTCAAATATAATAAATGTAAATCTGTTCTAATTTAATTGGATTAATAAATGAAGATATGCCTATGGTTAAGGTAATTTAAATAAATCTTCTACATTACATTTTAATGTTTTAGCAATTTTTAGAGCAAGTACAGTTGAAGGAACATAGATCCCGTTTTCAATAGCATTTATACTTTTTCTTGAAACTCCAGCACTTTCAGAAAGTGTTTGTTGAGTTAAGCCAGCTGACTTTCTAATTTTTTCAAGATTATTATGAAGATATTTATGGTTTCTTCCCAAACTTATTCCTTTTCAAAACCTTCTACAGCTTTATTTATTTCATCAGGTTGATTAGGATAAACATATCCAGCAAACATTTGACCAATTCCAATAAACATTACCAATAAGCCTACTCCTAAAACAACATCTGTGCGAAGTCCAAAATAATCCAAAGCTGCTAATCCTATGCCCACAAATATTGTTACTAAACCAGTTCTTCTTAAATCTGTTGAAGACTTTTTTCTTTCAGTTAAACTTTCAAGTATTTCTTTAATTTCTTCACTGTCCTTAATGTTTTTTGAAACCTCAATAATAGTTTCATACTTATTCTTTTCACTTTTGGTATTGTAAGCAAAAATTACCCATACAAGTAAAACCGGCATTAGTATACTACCAAGTATTGGAATAAAATCTAATCCATTCATAATATTATATTTTAATTAATGTAACGCAAACGTAACATTAATTTTTATGATACGCAAACGTTACATTATGAAATTAGATGTTTTACTGAATTTTTTAAAGGAGATAGTTATGCTTTAGAGTTAAGGTTTTATAAAACTAACACAAATTTGTTTTACATTTTTTTATTCTTCTTGACTCCATTTTCTCACTCCAGCAATTTTACCTCCTCTTATATAATGTCTTTCAAAAAATCTATATTTTTCAATTTCACCATCCTTTCTATATCTGGTTTCAGTAAATGGAAACATTACAACTGTTAAATTCTCATCATAAGATGGGACTACAGGAATTACATCATAAACATTTCTTTTAATTGAATCATAAGGTTCGTGCATAGATTTTGCAAGTGCTATTAAACTAGGTAGATCAAATTCAAGTCTATCTAACCCTTTTTCAGGATAGAAAAAGACAGTATCTAGATAATTTTCCTTGGTTACAAAATCGTAATCTTGATTTACAAATGCCGTTGAAAAATCTAGGGCTAGTTGAGCGTGTTCCATACTTCCAATTGAGTAGGTACTACCTTTATTATTTCCGCTTAAAATTTCACCCACATTTTTATTCAGTGCAGGTTCATTATTTTGACAGCTAATTATTAAAAAAGTAATTGTTATAAGTAAACTTATTTTTTTCATCTTAATATTTTTTAGTTAATTGACACTAATATAAAAAACATTCTGATTAAAATGCAAGTTTAACCTTCTCACGTGATTTTGAAATAGCTAAATTAAAAGAAGAAGATATGACTAAGATTTAGTTATTATTAAAAGCTTCAGAGGCTTTCAATTTAATCATTAATTTATCAAGCTTCATTTTTCTCCACCATACTTTATTTTCATTTCCCTGTTTCTTAGCCCTATGAATCTTTTTATTTAGTTGATTAATTTTTTTACTTAAGTATGCTACATCAATATTTTTCATATTTATAATTTACAAAATTTATTTTTTAATTAAACATTCTGAAGAAGATCTGCCTATGGTTTACTCTTCTGAATAATTAGTAAGCCATCTAAAAGTGTTTAAAACAAAATTTTTCCAGTCGTATCCTTCAGTATTCATCCCAGCATACATTTTAGTTCCATCATCCATATTGAAAACCATTGCAGTAAAACCATTTGAATCCCCAAAAGCAGCAATTTTTCCTGAGCCATACATACCTGCTAAACCTTGAGAATTTCCCTTTCCTTCTGGTCCTATGCCTGTAGAGTGTTTTACATTAAATGAGCTTTCATCAAGTTTTAGTATATTTTCATATTTAGAGCCTAAAAGTGCACTTCCACCAAATGAAACTAATTTTTTTACTTTATACTTTCCGGTTACAATAGGGTGGTTAGTGTTCAAATTTTTATTTTCAAATTTTATCATTCCTGGACCGTATTTACTTTCGTAATTAATAGTATCTACTGTCGTTCCGATAGATGACTCAATGTCAAATTTTCGTAATAGTGGGTTTATGGCTTGGTCAAATGGGGCGTGTTCACTGAAGGCCAAAAGGGAGCCTCCATTATTTACCCAGTTTTGTAATTCATTAAGCTCATTTTCAGAAAAAGTGTTTTTATCTTCTGCTGAGTTTTCAGTAGCAAAATCAAACGGTAATGCCGTAATAACGACTAGAACGCTGGCTTGACTTAAACTTGATTTAGAAAACTCTTTATCAAGGAATGATACTCTGTATCCATCATTTATCAATAAGTCCACAAGAGGTTTTATCAAATGAGATTGTATGAAAAAGTTTTTGTGAGTTGAGTCAAACATAATTAACGGCCCATCATTAATTTCAAATGTAGGGTCTTCAACCTCTAAATTGACATTAGTGTCATTATACATAGGCCATTTGTAAGGGTAATTTTGTTCCTGCCCAAAAGATAGAAGTGGAACAAATAACAATAGTAGAATTAGTTTTTTCATAACCTCAATTTACAACATTTAGTTTTTACTTAAACTATCTGAAGAAGATATGTCTATGGTTTAGGTTTTTTCTTACCAAAAAATGGCAGAATAACAAACAAGAATATTGTAATACAAATAAGTCCAATAACATCCGTTATATCTCCATCTCCCTGAAATAATTTGACTATTTCATTAATTACACATACGATCAGCACAAATAATGTAATCCTACTTAAAGGTTTTACTATTTTTTTATAATCCATACTACAATTTACAATAATTTTAAAAGAAGAAGATATGCCTATGGTTTAGTCAATAGGCTTGCCTTTTTTATATTTTTTTATTTGACGCTTAGAAAAATTTTGAAATAAAGTTTCTTCATCGTAGTCTGAAATATATGGAAATCCTTTTTTTAAAATAATAGTTTGTCCATTTTCGAAAAAACGAGGGGAAACATAGACATTTTCAAGTTGCTCGTTAGTTTTGAGGCTGGATATATTTACTCCGCTTTTGGTGTTTATATAACTAATGCTAAAATTAATTAGATGAAAACCTCTATTATCAAAAACTGTTGTTTCTCCAAGTTTGTTGATTTGAGGATAGACAATATCCCCAGGTTTTACAGAAATTTTAAGTTTGTCAAAACCTGAATATTTAGCTATAGTACCATCGCTATGTTCAACCTTAACAGAATTCATTTTATTATAGAATGAATATGTTTTTGTTAAATCTGGCTGGTGATTGTTAATCACTTCAATTACTATACCTTTTCTGGTAGGGTATATTTCCTGAGGCACATCACTTTTAAATGAATATGCTTTCCAGCCTTTGGGTTTTTTTTTGTTGGAATATTTTTCGCCTAAATAATCAAGTTCTTCGACATTCATTTTAGTTCCCTTTTTGTAAGGTAAAATATAAACAAAGTCTTCGTCTAAAGTTGGATTTATCGTTTGGTTAAAATATTTATATGTATAATTAAAACCAATGTTTTCATCAGAGTTCATTGGCTTAAGTGTAATGAAGTTTCCTTGAGATTTATTAAGCTTTTGAACAATTGTTCTTGGGCTAGATGTATTACTCATAAAACTAAACTCTAAAATAGCTGTAATACTATTTGGTTTAGATTTTTGATATCTAAAATCAACAGTTTTATCATCATTTGCCTTGTGTTCAATTTTAAATTCTTGAGAAAAAGAAAAAATTGGGAAAAATATTAAAATATAAAGTAGTTTTTTCATAAAACTAATTTATTGTTATAAATAAAAGCATAGTATCAATATCTGTTTTTATGTTTGTAATAAACACATAAATGTTTTAGTTTTTACTTAAACTAACTGTGATTACTTCCTTTAGATTGGTTTTTTTAAAATCAGTATATTTATTAAAAATTACTAATTATGAATAAAACTACATCCAGTGTTATAAGTTTTCTATTGATTGGTCTAGTCGTATTTGGAGGTAGAAGATTAGGGCTAGGATTACTTGAACGAGTTATTGCAGTAATTATAGTATTAGGTTTATTTGAGCTAATTAAAAGGAAATTAAAAAAATGAAAAAACTCCTACTCCTTTTATTGTTTATTCCTTTAATGTCTTTTGGGCAAGATTATATAGACGAAATGGCTCTTGATGCTTGTTTGTGTATTGAAGAACGTATAATTAACCGAAAGAAGCCTGTTAAAAAAAAGAACATACCATATAAGGTTGCATTGTGTGTTGCTCAATCTGCAGAGCCTTACGCTGATGATATTATTAATGATTTTAACCTAGACATTGAAAGTGAAAATGGCACTCAACAATTAGTGGGGATGTTAATTGTAAAGTTAGCCATAAAATGCCCCGATAATTTTAAAGAATTACGCAAAAAGGGGTTATTTCTGAAAAGCGCTAAAAATTAACTCCTTTATAACTGCCAAGATTTAACTATCTTTAATTAAGTTCTGTGTAACATGTATAGTGATCGAAAGGAACAAAAAAAGGCTTACATCTCTGTAAACCTTTTTGCTCCTCCTCAAAGACTCGAACTTTGGACCCTCTGATTAACAGTCAGATGCTCTAACCAACTGAGCTAAGGAGGAATATCATTAAATAATGAGCGCAAATATATATATTATTTTTTAATCTTTAAAAATAATACGCTAATTAAATATGGCTTTAAATATATCATTACCATTAGCGAATATAACTAATGAAATTAAAATTAAAAATCCTGTAACCTGAGCGTATTCCATAAACTTATCCGACGGCTTACTGCCTGTAGCCATTTCATATAACAAAAACATCACGTGTCCACCATCTAAAGCAGGAATAGGTAATAAATTAAGCACACCCAGCATTATAGATAAAAATGCAGTTATAGACCAAAAGTCTAACCAACTAAAAGACGAAGGAAATATATTTCCAATAGCTATAAACCCTCCAAGGCCCTTATAAGCTCCAGTTTCTGGACTAAATATTGCCTTAAATTGACCTAAATAACTACTAACAGTAGCGCTAAAAGTCGTAGCTCCAACTGAAATACTTTCGCTTAAGCTATAAGTCTCTGTTACCAATTCTATATAGCCATTGTCAATTAAATCTGCGGGTGAAGCCCCAAACAGAATTCCAAGTTTTCCGTTTTCGTCGACATTAAGTGTTTTTGAAATTGACATTCCTTCTCTTAAAATACCAACTTCAATAGTTTGATTTTTATTCTTGGATAAAATTGATTCTATTTCATCTGCGTAAGGAGTTTTAATATCATTAACAGACTCAATAATATCATTTTTTAATAAATTAAAATTTTTATTTAATGATTCATCTGTTACAGATTGAATAATAAGCGGAGATCTAAAGCCAAATAAGCTTCTGTCTTTACTTGTGCTTAATTTTCCTAAAAAATCAACTGGTAATATTATCTCGACGATTTGTCCATCTCTATCAACTTCATATGTTTTAGCACTTATTATAGACTTTCTCAACTCTGAATAATTATCAAATTCTTGGTTGTTTATAGAAATAATTTTGTCTCCTGTTTTAAAGCCAGCATCAGTTAATATGGGGTTAGTTATTAAATACCCGCCTTTAACACTTTCATTTGGAAAAAATTGTTTCCCATTAGAGTAAGCCAAACCTATATAAATAACAAGAGCTAAAATAAAGTTTACAGTAACTCCTCCAAGCATTATAATTAACCTCTGCCATGATGGTTTCGATCTAAATTCCCATGGTTGAGCAGGCTTAGACATTTGTTCTGTATCCATACTCTCATCAATCATTCCAGCAATTTTAACATATCCACCTAGTGGTAAAGCCCCAATTCCATATTCTGTGTCTCCAACTTTCTTTTTGAATAAAGAAAAAGGCCAGTCAAAAAATAAATAAAACTTTTCAACTTTTGTTTTGAATAATTTAGCTGGGATAAAGTGTCCTAACTCGTGGAGAACAACTAATATGGATAAACTCAATAATAATTGTGAAACTTTTATAATAATGTCAATCATTGTATTTGATAATTATGAAGGGGCTAAAATAAAGGAATCTAACATAAAAAAGAAGAAAAAAGACTTACTTTATCTTACAATTAAAGATTTATAAATATTACCTGATTCGGAATCAAACTTTAAAAAATACTGTCCTTGATTTAATGTCCCGAGTTCTAAGTTTTTCGAATATGCGTACGTAGAAATTAATTGTCCATTAATATTATACAATTCTATATTGTTAATTTCTAAAAAATAAGGCTTTTTGATTTCAATATTCGAATGAGTTGGGTTGGGATAAATAACTAATTTATCGTTGATTTCAGGGACCTGTGAACTTAAAAGAACCTGATTATTTTTTGAAATTACATCAAACTCTGGATTAACTTCAATAGATGAAACGTTGAAATCCATATCATATATAAAAATCTGATTATTATAATTATGATCTAATATTAAATCCAACTCTTCTCCTGAATCACCAAAAACTCTTATTGTAATTAGGCCTTCAAAAAAATCAACTGATTCGTGACTTGATTCTTGGTTTAATATTATCTGTAATTCTGAAGATGGCTGCCCCCATTCTGCTATATAACTTGGGTATCCTTGGTTAAACAACCAATCATCAAAAAATTCTGATAATTCCATTTGAGTGGTTTGTTCTACTGAGGATATAAAATCACTAGAGTTTGCATATCCATAAGAAAATTCAGGGTTTGATAAATAGTTTTGTAAACTTTCATAAAATAAGTCTTCTCCAATTTTTTGTCGAAGCATATGCAAAACCATAGATCCTTTATTGTATGAAAGTCTACCACTAAAAACTCTATTAACAGTTAAAGTGTCTTCAGCCGGCACATATACGGATCCATATGTCTGACTTGTAATCGAATTAACTTTTTGTTGTTTCCATGATTTAAAAGAAGACTCTCCGTCTAAATGTTCAATAACTAGCCCAGATAAATAAGTTGCAAAACCTTCATTTAGCCAAATATCTTGCCAACTACCACAGGTGATTTTATTTCCAAACCATTGGTGTGCTAATTCGTGTGCAATCAACCCTCTACTAAAATTACCCATAAATGAAACAGTAGTGTGTTCCATTCCTCCTCCCCAACCAAATTGAGCATGTCCATATTTTTCATTTGAAAAAGGATATTCCTCGAATTTTTCAGCGAAGAAATCCATAATATCAACCGTGACTAAGGTTTGTTCTTGGGCTGTAGAAAAATCTTCTGGATAAACATAATTTACTATTTCAAATGGGTTTCCATTGTTAGACACTTCATGCGAATATATTTCATAGTTAGTGACCGCTACAGCTATGAGGTATGCTGGGATTGGATAATTATGTCTAAAATGAGTTGTTTTAAAATTATCATTATAAGTTTGACTTATTTCAAGACCATTTGATGCTGAAATATATTCTTCATTATCAGAGTTGTATACAGGAGTATTTATGTATACATCAATAGAATCTATCTTGTCATTTAAATCTTGTTTACAAGGCCACCATCCTTTAGCTCCATAGGGTTCTGAAAGGGTCCAAACTATTGGATCGCCATTGTGATAGGATTGTTCAAAAGAGCCGAAACCAGAACTTACAGGGTTGCCAGAATAGGTTACACTTAATGAATCGATAGTTCCTTGGCTTTGTAATTGAGCAAGTTCAATTACTAATTCATCATCTGAATTTTGAGTGTAGTTTAAGTTTGTGTTAGTAGACAAATGGGTAACATTTTCAACTTGCATATTATCAGACAAATCGAAAGTTATTTGAGTTAAATCATCCAAAGCCAAAAAGTGAGAAGTTATAGTTCCAGAAATAAAAGCTTCATCAGGATCTAAGTTTATATCGAGTTTATGATATTTTAAATCATAATTAATTGTGTTAACGTTAATTTTTTGTGATAAGATTTTTTTAGCTAACTCAGATTCAGAGTTTAATAAATCATCAATGTTGTTTTGTGAGAAAAATATTACTGGCCAAATAAAGGCTAAAACTTTAATAAACATCATTAATAATTGTTTGAATATCAGTCAAAAATACTAATTAAATGCTAATTGTATTGTATTTTTGTTTTCTCTTTAATTTTAATGTCTATGAAAGGAAGTTTTTCAAATTATAAGTGGATAGGCCTTGCAATAATTGTTTGGGGTGTAATTTCGGTGAGTCTTTTCTACAGTATTTTAAAACCCGTGGAAAGACTTCCAATTTACCAACCAGCATCGGTTAATAGTGAATTAGTTGACACCACTATAGTTCATAAAATAAATTATCATAAAATTTCTGATTTTAGTCTCACTAATCAAAATGGGGAAACAGTAACTCAAAGTAAATATGACAATAAAATTTATGTAGCAGATTTCTTTTTTACAACTTGCCAATCTATTTGTCCAATAATGACAAAAAACATGAAAGACATTCAAGATAAATTAATTAAAGATTCCGAAGTTTTATTATTATCTCATACTGTATTTCCTGAAATTGACTCTGTTGAAGTTTTAAAAAAATATGCTGTTGAGAATCAAGTCATAGACTCTAAATGGGATTTAGTTACAGGTGATAAGAAAGAGATATATGATTTAGCAAGAAAATCATATTTGGCCGCTAAAGACAATAGCTTTGGGGAATACGAGATGATACACACCGAAAATTTTGTTCTAATCGATAAGAAAAAGCAAATTCGAGGTTTTTATGATGGAACAAATAAGGAAGAAATTGACAGACTTTATAAGGACATAAAAATTTTAAAAAACTCTAATTAAATCATCCTTAATATTAATATCAAAAAATAATAAACACATGAAAAATATATTTACTATACTATGCTTATTAATATCAATTACTATCTACTCGCAATCTGAAAAACCAGAATTAGTAATTGCAACAGAGAGAGTAGAACCGGGCATTCTATTTATTTTTGAAGGAGCAATAAAGGATAATATATCTCCGTCTTCAATGCATTTATCGGAAAATGAAACAAACATTCACATTGAAGCCAGAGTTAATTGGGATACCGATAATATTCCTAAAGGAACACCTGCTGGTGGATTTGTACCGTATTTATATATCTCTGCACATGTTATAAATCAAAAAACTGGGCTAAGTACTTTTGTTGACTTGTTGCCACATATTAATTTGGTTGATAATTTTCATTATGCCAGAAATATCTCTCTGCCTGGATCAGTTGAAGATAAATATTCTGTTAAATTTAATGTTACCAAGCCAAGTGGAACTGACTTAGCTTTACATATGGATTGGATGAAATCTTATGGAAAGCAATTATTAGAAAATAAAACTTTTTCCTACGATAATGTAGATTTTTCTGCAGTTGCTAAAGCAAGTAGAAATTAAATAATTAGCCTAAAGCAACATCTAAAGACATCATAATTATAAAGCCACCGATAAAGCCTAAGGTTGCAATATCTGTGTACTTATCTCTTTGAGTTTCAGGTATCACCTCCTCGACAACCACAAAAATCATAGCTCCAGCAGCAAATGCTAATGCATAAGGTAATATTGGAATAAAAACAGTCACAGCTAAAGCACCTATAACTGCTGCTATTGGCTCTACAATTGCTGACATTTGACCATACCAAAAACTTTTAAATTTACTAGCACCATTTCTTCTCATCGGCATAGACACTGCCAAACCTTCAGGAAAATTTTGAATTCCAATTCCTAATGCCAACGCTACAGCACCACCAATTGAAGCTTCAGGAATACCAGCAGCAACTCCTCCAAATAATACTCCTACAGCTAAGCCCTCAGGGATATTATGTAATGCAATTGCTAATACTAAAAGGGTAGTTCGATGCCAAGGCGTATCTGGACCTTCATTTTCATCATCTCCAAAATTAATATGTAAATGTGGTAATACTTTATCTAAGCCAAATATAAATAATGCTCCTAGTCCAAATCCCAAAGCTGCAGGAAATACAGATCCTCCACTCATTTCAATTGCTGGTGCAAGTAGACTCCAAAAACTTGCAGCAACCATAACTCCACCAGTAAAACCCAACATTCCATCAAGTAGAGCTCTATTCATACCCTTAAAAAGGAACACTAATGAAGCTCCAGCCGCAGTAAGTCCCCATGTAAATAACGATGCGTATAATGCACCAAGTACAGGATCAATTGATTCAAAATAAATTACTACGCTTTCTAAAAAAGACTCCATTAATATTTTTTATGCAAATATAAATAATAAAATAGTTTTGCTTTGTATCTTTGCGTGATAACCAATAATATATTTATATGTATCCTGCAGAATTAGTTAAACCAATGAGAGAACAACTGACCGTAAATGGGTTTAAAGAGATGTTTTCTGAAAAAGATGTAGATGATTTAATAGAAAAAAAAGGGACAACTTTAATTGTAGTTAACTCGGTTTGTGGTTGTGCAGCAGCGAATGCTAGACCTGGGGTTATTGCAAGTTTATCAAATTCTAAAACACCGACTAATTTAGCAACAGTATTTGCAGGGGTTGATAGAGAGGCTACTGATAAAGCTAGATACCATATGGCTCCGTTTCCTCCAAGTTCTCCATGTGTAGCATTATTTAAAGATGGAGAATTAGTTCACATGCTAGAAAGACATCACATTGAAGGCAGGCCAGCAGAATTAATTTCTGAAAATTTACAAAACGCTTTTAACGAATACTGTTAGTTATAAAATAGCTTATCTAAAGTTAATTTTTGAGACAGTCTATTTAAGTTAATCACACTGGTTTTACTAATTTCGTTAGCTCTTCCGTAGTTTTTATATACTGTGTATTTTAAAAATGTAGGATTAATTTCTGACTCTATACTAAAAGTATCAATATTAATGAGCCATTCTCCTTTTTGAGAATCATCAATTATAAATTCTTCTGTGTTATAGCCAAATTTGATTTCGTCTATTAATTGATCTTTGTTTTCAAACTTAGTATGAGACCAATTAAAGAATTTTTTTGAAGGGCTAACAAACTGAACATTAAACTCAATATTAGAATCACTCCAATCAAAAACAACTCTATAGTCATAACCAAAGTCTTTTTGTGCAACAAATGACTTTTGATTTATATTTTTATTTAAGTCTAAGTCAGGAAGTATTTTTTTTAATACGTCGACAGGAAAGTTTTTAAAATCTATTTTATCTCTATGATTAGTGTATAGGTTATAGGCTTCATTTGCAATTGTTTTTTGAAGACCCAAAACTTCAACTTCATCAATCTCATTTAAAAGGATTTTTTTGTAAATATCGGCAGCCAAAACATACTTTTTGTTTTTAGAATATATTAAAGCTAAATCTCTGTAAGACTGCTCATGATAAGGTCTTATTTTAAGTAAATGCTCGTAGACTAATTCAGCATCTATATTTCTATCAATTGACTCCATTTTATATGCTAATGCTTTTAAAGCTTTTGGATTACTTTTGGCAGAGATAACTGCGTCAGTTAAAATATAAAAAGCAAAATCATTATTCCATCTTTTAAAGTAGTCATGACAATCAAAATAATATGGAAGGGATTTAAATTCTTGATTAGAAGTCTGTCTTAAATATATTTCTTTAGCATTTTCAAAAGAAAAGGCTTCTTCTAGTTCCTTTATATAATTAGAGTTATTTTCAAAACTAATCATACTTAATTCTTCTTCATAATCATTGCCCTTAATTAAGGCAGAATCAAGAGTTTGAGAAGATCCTTTGTATAAGTTATTCATTCTAATTACAAAAACCCCTCCTCTTCCAACACTGCCGTATCTATTTGTCGCTCCATAAGATTTTAATATAGTGATGCTTTCAATTTGTTGTGCATTTATAAAGGTTGGAAAATCCTCAAATATTAATCCGTCAACATCGTAAATTGCATAGGCAGGGGTGTTCATTGAGCCTGTTCCGCCTCTTATTGTAATTCTAGGAGTATCATAACCTTCTATTCGAACTCCTGCAAATTTTCCTCTAATTACATCAACCAAGGTAGTCGACCCTGGTGAAATATCTTCTTTTGTAATTGTTGAATTAGAAAACCCTACAGCATCTTTATTTTTCCTCCCATATCCAGTATCCACTAGATTGTCTTCATTTTTATTAGTTGAAGATAAAACCACCTCGTCTAATATTTGTGCTTCAGTTTTTAATAGTACATATAAATCATCGAAATCTTCTACAACAGTTTGTTTTTCTGTCATTCCTAAATAGTTAACTATTAGAATATCTCCAACTTGAGCATCTATATTAAAATAACCGTCAAAATCAGACTGAGCTTCAATAAGTGAGTTTTTAATTCTAATAGTAGCTCCTTGAATAGGTCCCGAAACACTGAACACTTTTCCAAATAAATTAGGTCCAGATTCATCTATTGTACTTAGAGATAAATCGTTAACCCAGTTATTGGAATTTTCATCACGTTCTAAGTAAAATTTATTTGTATTTCTTAAAAACTTATATAATTGTGAAACTTTTATCTCTATTGTTTTAAACCCTTTTGCATTAATCACAAAGATATCATCATCGTTAATTAGCTTTTCATCATAATTTAAATTAAAGACTCCCGCATTGGTAGTAAAAGCGCCAATTTTAGTATGCTTAAAATTTACATTTGCCAAGCTTACAGGCTTACTAGTCTTTTTATCAAGGACTGAAGCTTTTATCTTAATTTCATATTGAGAAAAAATTAAATTACAACAAAGAAAAAATAATAAAAATATCTGTTTGTTCATTTTTTTTAATTTTTTTTATAAATATAATTAGTATGTTTTTTCAAGCCCGTTAATTCCTTGTTAAATGATTTATTCATTTAATTCTAAATATTTAATAAGATTTAGGGGATACTATTTGAAATTTGCTTTTCGTTTTTTCAAAAATGCATTAGTGCCTTCAATAAAATCTTCAGACTGAAAACAATTACTAAACTCACTTATTTCTATAAGATAACCATTTTCGCCGTCTTTAAAATTAGAGTTAACACATTTTATTGAAGCTGCAATAGCGCTTGATGAATTAGAAATTATTTTTTTTGCTAAATCTGTGCTAAAAGAAAGTAGGTTTTCTTGTGATGTTATGTGATTTAAAAGACCTACTTTTTCTCCTCTTTCTGCATTAATCATATTGGCGCTTAATATCAATTCCATGGCAATTCCTTTACCTACTAATTGTGGTAATCTTTGTGTCCCGCCATAACCAGGAGTTACCCCTAAAGACACTTCAGGAAGTCCCATTAAAGTATTTTCACTAGCTATTCTTATATGACATGCCATGGCTAACTCTAACCCTCCACCTAATGCATATCCATTAATTGCAGCAATAACAGGTTTTGGGTAATTTTCTATAAAATCAAAAAGTTTAGTTTGTCCGCCCGAAGATAAGTCATGAGCTTGATCTTTAGAGAATTTATAAAATTCGCTTATGTCTGCTCCTGCAACAAAGGCTTTATTTCCTGAGCCAGTAATAATTATAATTTTACAAGACTTATCATTTGATAAATTATCTAATGCAATATGTAACTCTTTTATGGTTGATATATTTAGTGCATTTAATTTGTTTGGTCTATTAATAGTAATTGTGGTAACTCTATCATTTGTGCTCACTAATATGTTCTCAAATTTCATATTTAATTTTTTGGTAAAGTTATAGTAAAAGTAGTCCCTATATTCATTTTAGTTTCAAATTCAATGGTTCCGCCAAAAGATTTAATAATATTACTTATAATTGATAAGCCTAACCCCATACCGCTTGATTTGGTCGTAAATCTTGGTTCGAATATTTTTAATTTTATCTCTTCATCAATCCCAGATCCATTGTCACTAATTTTAATAATTGCATGTGTTGTTGTGTTTGATAAAAAAACATCAATAATCGGGTCTCGTTCTTTTGGAACTGACTGAATTGCATTTTTAACTAGGTTAGTTAAAACTCTAATAAGTTGGGATTTATCTAAATTAGCAAGGACCTCGTTAGAATCATATGAAAAATTAATAAATTGGTTATCAAAAATATCAAGCGCAGTCTCAATAAGTTCATTTAAATTTAACAATTCTTTCTTCTGTTCAGGCATTTTAGCAAAATCTGAAAATGCGCCAGCAATTGAACTCATTACATCAATTTGTTGAATTAGAGATTTAGAAAACTCATCAACTTTAATATTGATATTTTTATTTTCAATATTGAACTTTTTTTGAAAAGATTGAATAGTTAATCTCATTGGGGTCAATGGATTTTTTATCTCGTGGGCAACTTGTTTTGCCATTTCTCTCCAAGCACTTTCCCTTTCGCTTTTTGCAAGCTTTACAGCGCTATCTTCCAATTCATCAATCATTAAATTATATGAATCAACTAGCTCCGCAAGTTCTTTTGGGGGATTCTTAAGTATTATTTTGTTATCGGTTTGAGATAATTTTGTCAACTTTAATCTGTTACTTATTTGAAATAATGGCTTGGTTATATATCTAGATAAAAAATAAGCGAAAAATGTAGAAATAATTATAATATTTAGCAGAACAAACCCTAAGCTATATAGTATTGAATTTAACTTATCATCATTTAGAAAATCAAACTCAAAATAAGGAATATACAAAATGCCAATTGGATTACTATTTTGGTCTTTTAATATGTCATAAGCTACTTTATAATTTTTAACGTCAATATTATTTTCTACGAATCTATCTATGTTTTCATTTTTAAATTTCTCAACTATATAACTAGGTATTTTTAGCTCTACTAAATCTATAGTTGATTCTAAATCTGAATTTTTTAACAGATTTCCATCAAGATCATATAATTTAAATTCAATGTTTTGAATTATGGAAATTTCATCTATTTTACTATCAGAAATGTTTTTAATAATATCACTATTATCAAAAGGTGAATTCTCTATAACATAATTAAGACTTAGTATTAATTGTTTCTCTTTTCTCTCTAGTCTATCGTTGTGATAGTATTCTGACTGGTAGTTGTATTCAATCAAAGAAAGAGCTGTTAGAAGTATTGATGAAACAGCAACCATTAAAATCATAAAAATGAATATTCTAAAACGGAGTGAAATTCCTTTTAATTTCATCTTATTCATTTCTTAATTTCTTATATAATTTTATGCCTAAAATTAAAATTACTGACAAAGATATTATACCTAAAACACCAAATATCCAACTTGTTGAACTCTTTAAGGTTATTAAAAAAATTACTGCAAAGAGTATAATTGTTGCTCCTTCGTTCCAGTAGCGCATAAAGTTTGAAGAATAGTTTATTATATCCTGCTGTAGTTCTTTATAAATCATATGCGTTTTGATATGATATAATATAAGTATAAAAACAAAAACTAGTTTAACTTTCATCCATTCAAAATTTATTAACCCTGGATTTAATACAAATAAAAATATAGCGAACCCTGTAGCCAAAATAGCAGAAGGCCATGTAATTATTAGCCAAAGCCTTTTTGTCATAATTTTAAATTGATTTATAAGGATTTCTTTTTCAGTTTGTGGTTTTGTGTTTGCTTCAATATGATAAATGAATAGCCTTGGAATATAAAACAGTCCAGCAAACCATGTTATGACAAAAATCAAGTGTAGAGCTTTTATGTAATTATAGTATTCCATGACTTATTCAATAGAAATTAGATAATTTAATTTATTGTTGTTAAACAGTTCATTAAAACTTTTTACTTCTTCAATCATCAATTTATCAAAAATTTCAAGATTTGTGTTTATCTGATCTGTTAAATATTCTTTAACTGCAATATCTTGTTCGGTTGGAGAAAAATCACCCATAGACACTAAAGAATTTAAGTGTCCTAACTTATTTGTAAGTCTAATAGGGAAATTTAAGGGGTCTTGACCACTTCTGTTTTGAGTTTGATATAAAGCTTTTTCAATTTTTGATAAATCATCACTTAGCGCAGTTGCTTTTTCTTTTAACATTGATAAGTCATCTTGATTATATGTCGAAGTAAATTTTAATAATTGACTTTTAATACTTCTAATAGTTTTAATAGATTTATGAGCCTTATCCATTGTTTTGTTAATCGAATTAATAAAATCAAATTGCTCTTGCATAGATTTAATTGAACTTTCAGATCTTGGATCAATGTTGATTTTAAAAGGTTTTTGCTGAACAACACCATTAACATTTAGCTCAACAAAATAATCCCCAGGAACAGCTTTAGGTCCATTTAGGCTAGCCCACCACAAAACCATTCCATCAAAATCACTTGCTCCATCATAATACATATCCCATGTAAATTTATTAGGGCCTTTTTTAATTTTTAATTTCTTCTCTCCAGATGCTTTATTATTTAGTGAAATTATAGTGTCTTTATTGTTATTCAAATAAGTCAAAGACACATTATCTTGTTCGGAGTAATTAAAAAGATTAAAATAAGTTATGACTCCATTTTCAAGATTTTGACCAGCTGTTAAGCTCTTTCTTGAACTGCTTCTACCAGACATTCTATAAGAAATTTTTGGTGTAAATAATTCAATGTTATGTAAATCATGATATGGCAGTGATTTACGATCTAAAGAATTTATATAGGATTGATGAATAACTGTTAAATCATCTAAAATCCATATGCTTCTACCTTGAGTAGCAACAATTAAACTATTGTTTTTTATAGTTAAGTCAGTAATTGGTACGATTGGTAAATTAAGTTGAAAACTCTGCCAATTTTGTCCTGCGTCTAACGAAATATACATACCTGTTTCAGTTCCAGAATATAAAATATTTTTATTTTCTGGGTCTTCTCTAACCACTCTAGTAAAATGCTCTTCGTTAATTCCATTAGTAATTTTTTTCCAGGTTTTACCAAAATCTGTTGTTTTATATATGTAGGGTTTAAAGTCTCCTGTTTTATACTTTGTCCCTGCAATGTAGCAAGTCCCTTCATCAAACGCACTAGGTTCGATACTGTTTATCATCATCCACTCAGGCATTTTTTTGGGAGTTATATTATCCCATGTTTTTCCTGCATTTTTAGTTAAGTGTACTAACCCATCATCACTTCCAACCCAAATTAAACCCTCTTTAAGCGGAGATTCTTGAGCGGCGAAAATTGTACAATAATACTCGACAGAAGTATTATCTTGGGTTATTGGTCCTCCTGAAGATTTTAATTTATTAGGATCATTTCTTGTCAAGTCTGGGCTAATTATGTCCCAAGATTGGCCTTCATTTTCGGTTACATGTACTTGATTTGAAAATGTATAAAGTTTTTTTGGATTATGTTTTGAAAATATAATAGGAAAATTCCATTGAAATCTATATTTCATCCCTTCAGCTCCGTGTCCCATTGGATTATCTGGCCAAACATTAATTGCTCTTACGGATCCAGATTCGTGATTTACACGAGTCAAAAAGCCATCGTAACTACCTCCATAAATAACTTCATTATTTAAAGGGTCAACAGCAATATGTGCTGATTCGCCTCCAGCAGTTGGCTCCCAATCTGATTCTGTTATTGATCCATTTGAAGATCTGTGATTAATTCTAATAGTTGAATTATCTTGTTGTGCGGCATAAATTCTATAGGGGAAACTATTATCAGTAGTTACTCTATAAAATTGCGATGTTGGTTGATTCATATAAGTGCTCCAGCTTTCACCTCTATCATATGAAACCTGAGCCCCGCCATCATCTCCAATAATCATTCTTTTTGGGTCTTCAGGGGAGATCCATAGGTCGTGATGATCACCATGAGGAGCATTATAAGTTTTAAAACTTTTACCTGAATCTGTACTTTTATGATATCTTACATTTAGTACATAGACTAAGTTTTCATCTTGTGTATCTGCGTAAACTCTTGTATAGTACCAGGCTCTTTGTCTTAGTTTTCTTTCATTATTTATTAATTTCCAACTTTGTCCTCCATCATTGCTTAAATACAAACCTCCTTTATCCTTATTTTCAACTATAGCCCATACCTTTTCGTTATTAACAGGTGAAACTGTAACACCAATTATCCCTAATGTAGAGTCGGGAAATCCTTTGTTAAGAGATATTTCCTTCCAAGTATTTCCGCTGTCTTCACTTTTCCATAATGCAGAACCCTCTCCACCGGAACTTAAACTGTATGGAGT
>ENA-OREB01000156-OREB01000156.1-marine-metagenome-genome-assembly--contig:-NODE-156-length-34950-cov-4.565767_pt1 | contig 34950 bp, 28 predicted proteins | sample MGYA00248625_ERZ508552 | MGnify/ENA primary metagenome ERZ508552 (study PRJEB26219, sample SAMN06267888) | marine metagenome | isolation source: Monterey Bay, California, USA | place: USA:Monterey Bay...
AGCGGAGACACCCAGCGTGCAACGGGTGGTTACGACTATGGCAATGCCATTCAGGACCTGAACCCAGATGACATCGAGTCGGTGTCAGTTTTGAAAGGACCGGCAGCGGCGGCCCTTTATGGATCTCGTGCCTCCAACGGTGCCATAGTTGTCACGACCAAATCAGGTAAAGGCTACCAGTCGAGCGGAAAGCGTGGAATTGGCATCAGTGTGAACAGTGGTGTTGCATTCAACAACGTGTATGTTCTGCCAGATTATCAGAACAGTTATGGCGGTGGCGCCGGAACAGCGTGGATCGACACCATTGACGGAAACTTCATTCCCGATTATGGGTACGACGGAAGCTGGGGTCCAAAACTGGACGGCACCATGGTGCGCCATTGGGACAGCTGGTACGATTACGAAGGAGACGCTGACTTTGGTCAAACGCGTGCTTGGAGCCCAACCGAAAGTGATGTGGCCGACTATTTCCAGACAGGTGTGACCTTGACAAACAACGTCAGCGTGACGGGAGCAACGGACGAGAGCGCATTCCGCTTGAGCTACACGAACCACGATCAGACCGGTGTTTATGAGAACAGCTCACTCGACCGCAACACGCTGAGCTTCTCTGGCAGTCAGCAGGTCAGTGAAGACCTTGAGGCGAGCGTTTCTATGAACTACGTTCAATCCCAAGGAAATGGCCGTCCTCAGACAGGTTACGGCAACTCCATTATGTCGCAGTTCACCCAGTGGGGACAGCGTCAGTTGAGCATGGACCGCTTGCGTAATTACAAGAACCCAGACGGAAGCCACAGAACTTGGAACCGCAACAGTGTGACGGATGCAAGCCCTCACTATTGGGACAACCCATTCTGGGAGCGATACGAGAACGTGCAGAATGACCAACGTGACCGTGTGTTCGGAAACATCACGATGAAGTACAAGATCAATGACGTGTTCAGCCTCATGGGCCGCGCACTCAGTGACTTCTACATTGACCGCCGTGAAGAGCGTGTGGCTGTGGGTGGTGTCAACGAGAGCTCATACAGTGAGTCTACACGACAGCTCCAGGAAACCAACCTCGATGCTTACTTGAACTTTACGGACGACCTGAGTGACGACCTGAACCTCACTGGTTTTGTGGGTGTCAACCAACGCATCCGGAATTTCAAGCGTTTGAACGCATACACCCTCGGTGGTCTCAACACTCCGGGATTGTATACCGTGAACAATGGTGCCGATGGATATGAGGTCGGGGATTTCAGCAGCAGCAAAGTGGTGAACTCAGTATTGGGAAGCGCCAGCTTTGGTTACAAGCGCAAGTTCTATGCGGACTTTACGGGCCGAAATGACTGGAGCTCTACTTTGCCCGAGGCGAACAGCAGCTACTTCTACCCGTCGGCTACAGCGAGTTATGTCTTGAGTGAAGACCTCGACATGGACGCGGTGAGCTTTGCTAAGGTTCGTTTGGGATGGGCTCAGGTCGGCAACGATACGGACCCCTATCGCACAGCGACAACCTATGCGGTCAACACCAACTTTGGAAACGGCGGTTCTGCTACCGTTCCGAATTCACAAAACAACCCGAACCTGCGTCCTGAGAAGACCAGCAGTTGGGAGGCCGGTTTGGAGCTGAACCTGTTCTTGGACAAGGTTCGCTTTGACTTCACCTACTACAGCAGTACAACGGAGGACTTGATCTTCAATGTTCCCGTGTCGGCTTCTAGCGGATACAGCAGTGCTGTGCTCAATGCGGGTAAGACCAGCAACAAGGGAATCGAGATGAGCTTGGCGGCGACGTTGGCGCAGACCGACGACCTCCGTTGGGACATCGGCATGAACTTCGCGAAGAACCGGAACGAGTTGCTTGAACTTGCCGATGGCATCGAAAACATCCGTTACACAAGCCTCTTTGGTGTGACACTTGAGGCACGTCCAGGACAGCCTTTGGGGACGTTCTATGGATATGACTTCCAATACGACGACGACGGCAACAAGTTGGTTGACGACGACGGGTTCTACCTCAGCTCTGATGAGGTTCAGCCGCTTGGAACGATTCTTCCCAATTTCACAGGCGGTGTATACACCACCTTGGACTACAAGAACTTGAGCTTCTACGCTTTGGTGGACTTCCAAGATGGAGGTTCGTTGCACAGTTACTCCAACCAATGGGGCAAGTACTCCGGTACTTTGGCTGAGACCGCAATGGATGCGGATGGAAATGACATCCGTGACCCCGGTTTCGCCGGTGTTGTTGTGGAAGGTGTAAACGCCACCACAGGAGCCGAGAACACCGTGGCCATCGATCCACAGTCGCACTTCTTCTACAACCAGGGCTACATCATCCATGCTGCGGACCAGTATGACGCCAGCTTCGTGAAGCTGCGTGAGATGCGTTTGGACTACAGCTTGCCAGCAGACATGGTTGAGGGGTCTCCCTTTAGCAATGTGAGCATTGGTGTCTTTGGCCGCAACCTGGCCATCCTTCACAAGAATGTTCCGCACATCGACCCAGAGGTGGCCACATCGGCTTCCAACATTCAGGGCTTTGAGGGCGGTCAGCTTCCTGCGGAGCGCACGATCGGTGTGAACGTCAAGTTCGGCCTCTGATTCTTGTAAATCTGGAAAAAACTAGGATATGAATAAGAACATTTTCTTTCTCGCCGCCCTCTCCGTTGCGGTCGCCTTCACAGGTTGCACCAAGGATTTTGAGGACATTAACAGCAATCCAAACGAGCCGGCTTCGGTTTCGCCAGGCTTCTTGCTGACATCTGCACAGAAGTCCATCATGGACCGCATGAACGATTCATTCTGGGGCAGCCGCCGCGGCATGCAGCTCGCGCAGCACTGGTCTTCCAACCAATACTCCAATGAGAGCCGTTACCAGTTCCGTACCGAGGTGACCAACAGTTCTTGGTCTGGATTCTACGCTGGACCGCTTCAGGACCTGCAGCAGATCATTGACTTGAACACGGACTTCGCCGAAGACATGGCTGGTTTCGGGTCGAATGGAAACCAAATCGCAGTGGCCAAGTTGCTCCAGGCTTGGAGCTTCCAAATGCTCACAGATGCTTGGGGTCCCATTCCTATGTCTGAGGCGCTTCAGGGCGTTCTCAATACCACGCCGAATTATGACAGTCAAGCTGCGGTTTATGCTGGCATTATGGGCTTGATCAATGACGCCATGTCTTCGATGGACGATGGTGCAGGCCCTCAGGGCGATCAGGTGTACGGTGGTGACATGATGATGTGGGAGCGGTTTGCGAACACCCTCAAGTTGCGGGTGGCTATGCGGATGTCGGATGTAGATCCTGCAGGAGCAAAAGCCGCTGGTGAGGCAGCACTCGGTGGTTCTATCATCGATGACAACATGTACAACGCCCAATTCCCGTACATCGATGCAGCACCAAACAACAACCCCGTGAACGAGGATTACAAGACGCGAAATGACTTTGCGGCTTCCAACACCATGGTGGACTGGATGACGGCGTTGAACGACCCAAGAATGGGGGTGTATTTCAGCCCGAATCTGGAGGGCAACTTCGTGGGTGAAGTGTATGGTTTGGATGAAGCCAATGCGGCTTTGACACCAAACGATAACGTTTCTCAGCGAGGTGCCGCTGTACTGGCCGGCAATTTCCCAGGCATCTTCTTGGATGCTGCACAAACCCACTTTTTGGTCGCTGAAGCGGCGGAGCGGGGTTGGGGCAACGGTCTCGACGCTGAAGCAGCATACAATGCGGCCATTACATACAGCATGCAGTGGTGGGGCTTGACCGACGCCGACGCGATCAATGCGTATCTCGGACAGGCTGACGTTGCATACGCCACGGCTGCTGGTGATTGGAAGCAGAAGATTGGATCACAGAAGTGGGCCGCACTTTACATGCAGGGCCATGAGGCCTGGGCAGAGGTGCGCCGCTTGGATGCTCCAACACTCAATGCATGTGCCGACGGCCACTTGGGTGGTGACGGAAGTGTTCCTGCTCGTTTCCAGTATCCTTTGGACGAGCAGACTTTGAACAACTCAGGTTGGGAGTCAGGTGTTTCAGAGCTGAATGGCTCTGACGCGCTCGAGACCAAACTCTGGTGGGACGTGAACTGAGGTTCACCTGCGATTCACAACGTTTTAGGAAAGGCCTGCCCATTGGGGTGGGCCTTTTCATTTGCGATGGTTTGCATCCTTTTCTAGAGCCCTAGAACGTGACGTCTAGCGTGCTTGAGCGCTGACCTCGGCAGGGAACCAAACAGGTCTTGAGGGGGAGGCGTCGTTGACGATGGGCGCAACTTGCAAGGCCAATAACCCAGGGCCTTCCTGAAGGCCCTCAGGGACGCACAAGAGCTCTGAAATGGTGGCGTTTGTACGTGGGCATGACTCGTGCCCAAAGAAGGCGTTGTGGGCGCGCAAAGCCCCCCCATCGATTTCTTGATCGACGCTGGGCAAATCAACGAGCAGGTGTTCGATTTCTAGGCTGCACAGCATTTCAGCAAGCCCCGCTTCGAGGAAGGGGGGATTGGTGTCGCTCCAGTCTCTGTTCACGCTGGCATTGGTGCACTTGAGGACGATTGCTTTGGGTTTGTAGCTGCGGATTTTCTCCACGCTTGATGTCAACGAAGTGGTGGGGACGACCCAGTCATTTCCTTGGCTTTCGGGCATGGCGTGGACGAGGAACGCGGGCAGGATAAAGGGGAGTGATGCAGAGCGTACCCTGGCATCGATGGGCTGGAACACGTCGTGGATGTGTTCATGGGTCTCTGTATGCGTGCCGTGGGCGTGAGGATTGAAGTTCAAATCCCGAAAATTTACTGCGCCCCCTTCGGCGACTGATCCGACCCAATTTTCGGAGCGCACGGGATTGAGGGTAGCAGGGCCTTTGTACCAAGCACGAGGCAACCCGCTGTGGGGATTGACGGGAACACTGAGGTCTACAGGCTGGCCTGATGCCGACCATACGTGTCCGTGGTATTCCAATGATAAGCGGAGCGTCATGCGCACAAGTTCCCCCGCAAGTGGGGTAGATACAAAAGAAAAGCCCCGCCGGTTAGGGCAGGGCTTTTCGCAATGAGGTTGACTTCCGATTACTGGAAGAGGTATCCGAGGCGGAGTTGGGCTTGGAACTGTGTTCCGAGTCCACCAGCTTGCTGGTTACCTGTCCAGAAGGGACGGTCGTTGATGTTCGCTGGGTGCTGTCCGCTGTAAGCGTGTCCTGCGAGGTCTACGCTGCCCTGAATGGGAGCAGGCATCTCGGTCAAGTCGCTGGGGTCAACGGCGTTCTGCGTTCCCCAGAAGAGGTTGTAGGCCACGTTGTCGGTAGCTGCAATCTCCATGTCGTTCACCTTTGAGCTCATGAAGCCGAGTCCGGCCTCTGCTCCGATGTAGAGGTAGTCGGTGAGGTATGCGTCAAAACCAGTCACAAGACCGAGCTTGAACATGCTGGCGCTCTGGCTGATGGTTTGAGTCCAAACGATGTATTGGTCTTGGTCACCGACCTGGTTCTCGTCATCTGCACTCCAGAATTCCTGCTCCATTGAAGAGCTAGAAATGCCGTAGCCGATTTCGAAACCGATGTAAGGGCTCAAGCGGTCACCGCCAGCATCGAAGTGCTTCTCGTAACCGGGAGCAATCATGAACGTGGAGTTGCTGAAAGTGTCATACAAGTCTGGGCTTGGAATCTCATCGTCACCAGAGGTTACGTAAGCACCGGCGATGGCAGGGATACCACCAGCAACTACTGTTCCATCAGGCATGATGGAGAAGTAAGGCGTTGGGCGGCCCACACCGTTGAAGTCAAACTGACGGAATCCGATGGACTTCTCGTTGCTGCTGTTCAGGGTCAGGCTCAAACGGAACGCGGACTCTTCGTCAGTGAAGTTCCGGTACTTGATGGTGGTGCCATCAATGGGTGAATCACCGAACGGGGTGAATTGAAGTTCAATGTTGTGTTCGCCTCCGAATTGCTTCTGGGCGGTGGCCGTTGTGGCGAACAAGGCAACGAGTGCCAAGGCGGTCAGGATGTGCTTCATCTCGAGGTTTCAAATTTTTCCGAGCGCAAGAAAAGCAATTCCCCGTTAGTACCTGAACATATCCACGTCTTTTCCACATAACGCCCTGTTGAAGCCCTTCAAATCAGGCAAATAATTTGGAACCTCGATGGGGAAGTTTTGGTGAATCGTCCGGATTTTCGTGAAATGTTGGAGCCCTTGCACCCCCTTTTAAGACAGGCATTTGACCCTGAGCGATTTTTTCGCTTGGGTGAAGAGGTCTTGCAGGAAACCTTCAAACACCTTCAGGACAGCCAAGGCCGCACCCGAAAAAAATCCATGCCTTGGACCCCTCCTGGTGACGAAAAGTCCTTTTGGGAAGCCCGTTTGGATGCGCCTGAAGGGTTGGTGGATTTGCTCAAATTGGTGGCTGAGCGCTCCAATGGATTGCAAGACCCGCGCTACATGGGTCACCAGGTGGCGGTTCCCTTTCCGGACGGAGCCTTGGTGGGCTTGGTGACAGACTTGCTCAACAACGGAGGTGCCGTTTACGAGATGGGACCCACCAATTCTGCGATGGAAGAGGTGTTGATGGCCCGCATTGGCCAGATGATGGGGCTTCCTGAAGGTTGCGGTGGGATTTTGTGTCATGGAGGAACCTTGGCGAACCTCGTTGCTTTGTTGGCGGCGCGGAGAAAGGCAAATGATGGGGGTCCAGACGTCTGGACAGATGGTGACGATGGCCGTGGTGCTGTTTTGGTTTCGAATCAGGCGCACTACTGCGTGGATCGAGCTGTTCGGATCATGGGGTGGGGTGCAGAGGGAGTGGGTCTTGTTGACACAGATGATCAGCACCGGATGACGCAACGGGGCTTGGAGATTGCCATGCAGGACATGACCAATAAAGGACGCAGGGTGGTGGCGGTCGTAGGGAGTTCTTGTACGACCAGTTCTGGTTCGTTTGATGACCTAGAGATGGTGGCGGAATTTGCTGCACAGCACGGTTTGTGGCTCCATGTCGATGGTGCGCATGGAGCACCAGCCGCCTTTAGTGCGCGGCACAAGCATTTGCTGTCAGGCATGGATCGCGCCGACAGTGTGGCCATGGACTTTCATAAAATCATGGGGATTCCAGCCCTGTGCACGGGGTTGTTTTTTCGCCAGAATGAGATGAGCTTTCTTCCCTTCACCCAATCGGCAGAATACCTCTGGAGCGATGCGGAAGACCCGGAGTGGTGGAATTTCGGCAAACGCACGTTTGAGTGCACCAAGCGGATGTTGTCTACGCGTGTAGCCGCTGTGCTTGAGGAATATGGTCCAGAAATATGGGGCGTGCTTGTGGACCGGCTCTTTGGGCTCGGGAAGGAGTTGGCTGAGCGCATCGTGCAGCGCAGCGGCAGCGGTTGGCAGTTGGCTATGGAACCCGCGTGCAACATTGTTTGCTTTCGCTATTTGCCCCGTGATTTTAAAGACACGAAAGCAGAGAACGCATTTACACAGCTCTTGCGTCAACGGCACTTAGAGGAGGGGCCTCAATACATGGTTCAAACCAGGTTTGACGGCAAGGTCTGGTTGCGATGTACCCTGATGAACCCACTCACCGAACCACAGGACATGAAGGACCTGTTGGACAGGATTGAAGTGCTGGCCCAAGAATTGTAGCGCAGCGGTTATTCCACTGTTACGCTTTTTGCGAGGTTGCGGGGCTGGTCCACATTGCGATGGAGTTTGACCGCGATGTGGTAGCTCAGAAGTTGAAAGGGGATGGTGGTCAACAGCGGCACGAGGGCATCGTCGGTTTTGTGGACTTCGATCACAAACTCAGCCAATCCTTTCACCTCCGTGTCACCAGCAGTGACGACGGCGATGACACGCCCTCCGCGGGCTTTAACCTCCTGAATGTTGGACACAACCTTGTCGTAGTGGGCGTCTTTAGTGGCCACGAAAAAGACCGGCATGTTCTCATCGATGAGCGCAATGGGTCCGTGCTTCATTTCGGCCGCGGGATACCCTTCAGCATGGATGTAGCTGATCTCTTTGAGCTTCAGTGCCCCTTCAAGGGCAATTGGGAAGTTGAAGCCACGGCCCAAGAACAAGGCGTTGGGCGCGTTCTTGAACGCTTCGGCGATGGCTTCGAGTTCAGGTTCTTTTTCCATCAAGGTTGCCACCTTTTCTGGAATGCCATTGAGCTCAACGAGGAGGCGGTTGAACCTCTGTTCGTCTAAGATTTGACGCAGGCGGCCCACCCGAATGGCAACCAAGGCCAAAACAGCGAGCTGGGCGGTAAAGGCTTTGGTAGAAGCGACGCCAATTTCTGGACCTGCGTGCGTGTATGCTCCGCTGTGTGACTCGCGAGATATGCTGGAGCCAACAACATTGCAGATGCCAAATACATGTGCACCTTTTTCCTTGGCCATGCGGATGGCGGCGAGCGTATCGGCCGTTTCCCCGGATTGACTAATGGCGATCAGAATGTCTCCTTCTCCAATGACCGGGTTTCTGTACCTGAATTCACTCGCGTACTCTACCTCGACCGGAATGCGTGCGAAGTCTTCGAACATGTATTCGGCGATCAAACCGGCATGCCAACTGGTGCCACAGGCCACAATGATGAGCCGTTTTGCCTCTGTCCACATTTCCTTGTGGTCGTCGATACCGGCCATTCGGATGGAACCATGACCCAACCTCAATCTTCCGCGGAGACAGTCTGCAATAGAACGGGGCTGCTCATGGATTTCCTTGAGCATGAAGTGTTCATAGCCGCCCTTTTCGATGGACTCCATGGCCATCTCCAGTTCGGTCACCACAGGTGTCACCTTGTGGTTTTTCGTGGTTCGGATTTTCAATCCATCAGACAGAGAAATGCGGGCTACTTCTTCATCTTCTAAGTAGACCACGTTTTTGGTGTACTCGATGATGGGGGTTGCGTCGGAGGCGATGTGATATTCGCCGTCACCAATGCCGATGACCAGGGGGCTGGATTTGCGTGCCAGTACCATGGCATCTGGACATGTGGTGTCTACCACAGCGATGGCATAGGCACCCACGACTTCGTTGAGGGCGACCCGAGTGGCCTCAAAAAGGTCGAGCCCCTTTGATTTCAGTAAGATTTCCTCGATGAGGTGCACCAAAACCTCGGTATCTGTGTCGCTGTAGAACGTGTGCCCACGGTCTGTGAGGGTCTCCTTTAGGGCGTTGTAGTTTTCGATGATGCCGTTGTGAATGAGCGCAAGGCGTCCATTTCCGCTCAGGTGTGGGTGGGCGTTGACATCATTTGGAGGGCCGTGAGTGGCCCATCGTGTGTGGCCAATGCCCAAGTTCCCTGAGGGGATGGCCTCTGCCATATGGATCAACAGGTCATCGACTTTTCCTTTGCGACGGTGGTGTTGAAGTCCATCCTCCCTGGAGAGTATGGCAATACCTGCACTGTCATAGCCCCGGTACTCCAAACGCTTTAAGCCTTTGATGAGCAGGGGAAAGGCCTCCTGTTCTCCTAAATATCCTACGATGCCACACATGCCTGCAAAGTTAAAGCTGCAGGTGTGCTTCTGGGGTCATTGAGACCACGTAACTACAAATTGGGCGGGCGTTTCAGAAAGAGGTCCATTGAAAACGACTTGCTCTAAAGCGACAGAAGAGAGTTCAGAGTAGAGGTAGACGTATGGACGGACCTCTTCTCCATTCAGTCGCCGTTGGGTATACACCGGCATATTGATGGTATAGGCGTTGGTTTCTGGGTTAAACCCACCGTCATAGGCGACCCCGGGAGATGTGGCTTCAGGCGTCAATTCAATGCCTCCAGCCTCGCGCCGTAGAAATGCAGTAAGGAAGTTGGGTTTGCTGAGTTTGGAGGCACTGGGGTCAACTGGCAGGGTAATTTCTGCCCGGTTGATGACTGCGCCCTCAGGCAAGTCGAGAGAATCTATGCCCAACAAGTCCAATCGCAAATAGGAACCACCGGCACCCAGGTAGACGACCTGGTCCGTGTCCTCAGTGGGTAAACTGTCATTCAGGGCACTGTATGGAGAGGGCCAAACATGTCTGAAGTGGGTGGCCCGGGCTGCGTTCCCATTCATGACCAAGTCGTAACTCGTGGTGTCGGTATCGTTGTGATAGTGAATGCGCATGTAGCTGACCCCAACGTTGGGTTCGAGACTTACAATGCCTCCTCCACCTGATTCCGAGCGAACCGAGACCCCTTTAAACCACTTGCGCCACTCCTCATTGTTGGAGAAGACAAGGGTATCGGCGTCTAAAATCTCTTGTCCAAATGAGGGCTTGAGCATGATGCGCACTTGGGCACTCAGGGTGTCGTTGCCGTTGTAAAGTGGAGCGCTTGGATGCATTTGCACGGGCTGACGGGTGGGGTCCACCTTGTTGTCATCGATGACCGCCAATCTGGACTGCGCATAGTAAGTGCTGTCAAAGCTCATGGTGTCTGCAAGCAGGTCTACCCGAAGCTGTTGGTCAAAGTTGAGCCCATACGACGGTCCATTGTGTTTGAGGGTGAAGACAACGCTGTCGCAAATGGGATTGTCTCCAAATTCAATGGAAGTTTCAGAAAGTCGGAGTTCAGCCGAAAACCAAGCTTCGCTATATCCGCTGATGGGATCTATGGTGTTGCCGAGCAACAGCCTGCTGCGTTCGTCCGTGCGCAAGGAATCAGCGGTCACCATGCCGATTGTAAACGCCAACGTGTCTGTGTTGAGTGCCAAAAGCTCTTCTTCTGGCTGCAACGCCAATCCGATGTTGCTGTCAGGCTTTCGGCACCCCCCCAATAATAAGGTGAGGGCCGACAGGCATAGAATGAAGCACTTTCCTGTGTTCCGCATGCGGATTTGTGGTTTCAGGCGACCAAGTTCGTTCAGAAAAAAAGGTGTGCGATGGCCGTTAAGGACCTTCCTCCCCGTGTGGGTTGGTCCTCAGGTAGGATACGTGAAACGTATCTATTCTTATCCCTCAACGGCCTCCTCCTTTCCCTCCAGAATGCTGTCGTAGAAAGTGGTCATTTCGGCAGAACTCAGCTCTGGCTCCATGTAGCGCATGGTGGGCTGAGTAAGTCCGTCAAAAGCCGTTTTTGTTTCCTCGGTCAGCACCTCGGAACCACAAACAACAGCATCAGAATGGTCCATCGCGATTTTGTTCATGGCGTCGAACGTGGGCAACTTGATGTTGGAAACCAAGTCTGCCGAGATGCCGTCGTATGCAATCTTTTCGTGCAAGCTTCCATTCAAGGTTCCCTTGAAACCTTCGTCATAAATGCTTGAGACGATTTTGGTGTTCTCAAAATGGGCGTCGCCCTGGAACATTTGCTTGGCATAGAGGGGTACAAGTGACGTCATCCAACCGTGGCAATGGATGATGTCTGGAGCCCAGCTCAATTTTCGCACGGTTTCTAAGACACCGCGTGCAAAGAAGATGGCCCGCTCGTCGTTGTCTGGAACCAATTTGTCTTTGGCATCGAACCAGGTTACTTTCTTTTTGAAGTAGTGCTCGTTGTCGATGAAGTAAACCTGCATTCGCGCGGTGGGAATGGAAGCCACCTTGATGATGAGCGGGTGATCCGTATCGTTCACGTTCAGGTTCATTCCGCTCAAACGGATGACCTCGTGAAGCTGGTGCCTGCGCTCATTGATCACTCCAAATCGGGGCATGAAAACCCGAATCTCTCGGCCTCTCTCATGGATGCTTTGCGGAATGACTCTGCTGGCTTTGCTTATCGGGCTTTCCGGAAGAAAAGGCTGAATTGCTTGACTGACGTAAAGAATGCGGGTCTTGCTCATGAATCTTTGGGTTCCGGGAGTGATAACAGGCTTACCTCAAATATAGGCTGAATTAGGCGGAATTTCAAGGATTGACGCTACTTTCAGCCCTGTGATTTCGTGTGTGTTGACACTACTTAACGCCTTTTCGGCCCGGCTCATCGTCCATGGGTTTTTGGGCGGGGGCTGGATTTTGTGAAAAATGAATTTCATTGCGGTTAGAAAGTGATGGGGTGTGTCAGAGACTAAAGCTGTGTTGAGCTTCTCGGGTTTTGTGTCTTGGAGGGCGCATTTGAATGGTGGTTACACCACGGGTCCAGATGTGTTGTTTGTGCCCACCATGGGGGCGCTCCATGCGGGGCATGGCGACTTGATTCGTGCGGCAAGAGAAATGGCGGATGGTTTGGAAGACAGGCCGATCCACGTGGTGGTGAGCATTTTCATTAACCCCACACAGTTTGATGAGGCATCTGACTTTGATTCCTATCCCGCAACTCCTGAGGAGGACTTGATGTTGGCTGAGGAGGCGGGAGCGGATGCCGTCGTGTTTCCATCGGTTTCGGAGATGTATCCAGGGGGTGTCCCTACCCGTGTTGAACGGGTGGATTTTGGGGCTTTGACCTCATCTCTAGAAGGAGAGAAACGTCCGGGACATTTTGACGGGGTAGTGGCTGTGGTGAGGAATTTGATGGAGCAGGTCAAGCCACGCTGGGCATTTTTTGGAGAGAAAGATTGGCAGCAGCTGGCGGTGATCAAAAGGCTGGTGCAGATTGAATTCGAGGGAGTAGAGGTCGTTCCTGTTTCCACCAAGAGAGAGCAAGACGGGTTGGCGATGAGTTCGCGCAACCGCAGGTTATCGGGCTCCGATCGCATAGGTGCTTCAGCTTTGTATGCCGCCTTGAAGCGCGTCGCCGAAAGTTCTGACCCTCCATCGAAATGTGCTGAGGCTGCAGCTACGTTGGAGTCTTTGGGATTTGATGTGGAGTATTTCAGTGTGGTTCAAGCCGACTCCTTGGAGTCAAAATGGTTGCCTGGGAAAATGCGTGTGTTCGTTGCAGCGCGGTGGGGTGGAGTCCGGCTGATCGACAACGTCGCCTGTCATCACTGAGGGTTGATTTTGTGCGCTGAAACGGGCGTTTGCCGAACCTTGGCATTTTCCTTGTTTCTAGATGACGTCTTTTCGCCGAACTTGGCACCAAAATCCACAGGATGGGAGCCATTGGACCTACACAAGTCATTCTGATTGTCCTCGTGATATTGTTGCTTTTCGGAGGCCGCAAAATCCCTGAGCTTATGCGCGGTTTGGGCCGTGGTGTGAAGGAATTCAAGGACGCGACACAGGAAGACGGCAAGGGGCAGGATGACGACGTCAAAGGGTAGAACAACCCTTTTTTGGGCGAAGCTGCCTTTTTGCCTTTTGGTGGCCTTGCCCTTATTTGGGGCAGGAGCGATGCCGGTATTGCAGGACTCTTTGGCTTCCGAAGTGGACAGCACCGGTCTTGAAGACCCGCTCAGGTTGGCAGCTCGGGCCGATTCTTTGTGGCTTGCTTGGTGCGCTGAGGCGCACTGTTTGAGCACGGATAGCGCCATTTGGTACGCGGGCACCTCGAGTAAATCCCTTTCGCGGGCCTTGGACACCACTGCCGTTGTTCATGCGTTGAATGACCTCAACGGAAGAACGCCGTTGGACTTGAGTCCAAATGGAGCGGTGTTGGACAGGATTGTTTTTATGATGCGCAACAGGCCTCGGTTTTTGGGCAAAATGATGGGTCGCTCTGTGCAGTATTTCCCTCTGTTTGAGGAGGCCTTGGACCGGCACAACCTGCCGCTTGAACTCAAATACCTCCCCGTTTTGGAGAGCGGACTCAACCCTTTGGCGCGCAGCGGGGCTGGCGCAACGGGCCTTTGGCAGTTTATGTACGCCACGGGCCGCAGTCAAAAACTCGCCATCAACAGTTGGGTAGATGAGCGTCGCGACCCTTTGGCCGCAACAGAGGCCGCTTGTCGCTTTCTGAAGCGTTTGTCCGACATCTATGACGGTGATTGGCATTTGGCGTTGGCGGCATACAATGCCGGGCCAGGCAATGTGAACAAAGCCATCCGCCGTTCTGGATCGCGCGATTTTTGGAAGGTGCGGAGGTTTTTGCCCCGCGAGACGGCCAAGTATGTGCCATCACTGATTGCGTTGGTCTACCTCTTTGAGCACCCCGTCGACGCGGGCCTTGTTCCGACCCAGCCTCTGGTTCCCGGATTCAACTTGGATACTGTGATGTTGAAGCGGAACGTTCGGTTTGACCAAGCAGCGCGGGCGATGGGCCGGCCTGTGTCTGAGGTGGCGCAGCTCAATCCTCAATACAGAAAAGAACTGATTCCCGGTGGGGTGGATGGAGGCTGGCCTTTGGTGCTTTCCGTTGATGCAGTAGGCCCCTTTTTGGCCGCATTGCCCGAGGCGTTGGAATGGGAAACCGACAGGACACCGGAAGTCAGTTTTGAGCCTGAGGTTACGGTTTATCGCGTCCGATCAGGTGACGTTTTGGGCACCATTGCAGGGAAGCACGGTGTGAGCATTCGAGAACTGCGGTCTTGGAATGGATTGAGAGGAGACATGATTCGGGTGGGCCAAAAACTATACATCCATGCAGATCCGCGTTGAATCAAAGGAGGTGATGGGCTGGCAACGTTTTGCCACGGCGTTTTGTGCGGTGGCTTTGGCTGCCTTGGCCGTTGGCTGCGGAGGACCGCAAGTGCCACAGACCAAAGCCGAGCGCTATGCACTGTTGCCAGGCAAGCTGGGGCCGAGCGGAGAAGTGGTGATGGTGGTGTCAAAACCCATGTGGGAACGGGGCATTGGAAACGTGGTGGACAGCTTGTTTGCCAACCCCGTGCGGGTTTTGCCTCAATTTGAGCCGAGGTTTGATGTATTGAGGTTAGATCCCGAAGAGTTTGACCGCTTTTGGAAGCCCCACCGCAATCTGGTCATCTTCGACATTGAAGACCGCATTGACACCCAAGATCCGAAGTTGACGGTATACAGAAACCGTTATGCGAAGGGTCAGATTTACACCGAAATCAAAGCCAAGAATGTGGCGGGTGCCATTGCGGCCTTGCACAGCGCAGAGGGTGGTCTGATGTTGGCTGATATGCTGGAGGCAGAAGAGGCCAAGCGGTATGGCGACTTGGTGGCCTTGGACCGCAACAGCGCTTTGGAGGCTGAATTAAAGCGCAATCACGGCTTGAGCGCTGTGTTGCCTCGTTCCGCTCGGATGGTGTCGAGTTCGGGCGGTTTTTGTTGGATTGAGCAGTCGCTGACCCGCATGAAGGGGGGCCGAAACCATGACGTTCAGATGGGCATTGTGGTGCACCGATCACCGTACCGAGGACCTGAGGATTTTTCTATGGAGGGGATGCTGGCCCGCAGAGATTCGCTCTTCAAAGCCCGCGTTTCAAGCCCCAACAAAGACAGTTATATGACGACCGAATACCGGTTGCCGCCATTGTATGAGGAGGTGTCTTTTCGCGGAGGTTTTGCGGCAACCATGAGGGGATTGTGGCGGATGGAGGGCGACTTCATGGGGGGGCCTTGGACCTCCATCGCTTGGGTGGACGGAGAACGCGGCCAATTGGTGACGGTAGACGGCTATGTCTACGCCCCTTATTTCGGGAAACGGGAGTATTTGAGGGAGCTGGAAGCCACGGTACGTTCCTTTGCACCTGTCAAACAATAAGACCTGCATGAAGCACATCATTCACTACACATTGCGGGCAGATGGCCCAGAAGGCGAGATCATTGAAGCCACAGTGCCAGAAGAGCCTTTTGCCTTTAGCGGGGGATCAGAAGAGGTGCTGGATGAGTTGGAAGCCGCGGTGACAGCTGCAGAAATAGGTGACCAATTCGATTTATTGGTGCCCTTCGACAAAGCTTACGGTCCGGAAATGGAAGGTGCTTTTGCGGTGTTGCCCAAGGCCCAGTTCGTGGACGATGATGGCTTTGATGAAAGCGTCATGGCAGAAGGCGAGGTGGTTGTGATGAGGGACGATGAAGGCGAAGAGGTGCACGGCGTGGTGATTCACGTGGGCGAAGAAGAGGTAGAGGTGGACTTTAACCACCCTTTGGCGGGCATTGACCTTCATTTCTCTGTACAGGTTATGGCCCGTGAAGAAGCGTGAGAACCTCAAGGTTATATTCGTGTTGGATACCCTGATACAGTGACAAATACGCGAAAACCAAGGCGCAGTAAAGCCCATGATTTCTCTGCGCTTTCGACCTCTGTAGGGGTGGCGCTGACACTGGCGTTGTGTGGGGCCCTGGTGGCTGGCGCATTGTTGGTCCAAGACCTCAAGGCGGATTGGATGTCTTCCATGCGGGTTGAATTGGTTTTGCTTGAACCGCCGTCTGATGGCGGTTCTGTTGAACAGTGGGTTCAACGGATTCAGGCCGACGAGGCCGTGACCCAGGTGGTCTATGTCGATCCGGATTCGGCTGCCCGCGAGCTTGAATCAGAGTTGGGCGAGCCTTTTATGGACTTCCTGGGGGCCTCTCCTTTGCCAGCGGTGCTGGAGCTTGCCTTGTCTCCTCAATGGATGGGGGAATTGGGCCTGGCCGGACTCATTGAAAAGGAAGCTGAATGGCAGAATATGGATGGTGTGGCGAGGGTAGAATATCCAAGGGCTTTGCTGGCGCAATTGGATCGGGGCTTCCAAGACTGGACCTTGCCAGGACTGTCGTTGGTGGCGGTATTGATGGCCATTGTTGTGGCGCAAATCATGAACGTGGTCAGGTTGAGTGTATTTGGTCGTCGGTTCTTGATCCGAAGCATGGAGTTGGTTGGTGCCCCACCTCACCGCATCCGAAGGCCATTTATTGCTGAGGCCATGGGTTACGGGGCGGTAGGTGCTTTGTTGGCTTATGCCGGTCTTGTGGCGGCCTTGGTGGGAGCCCGTTCTTTTCTTCCTGAGGCCATGGCGACTTGGGGCGCAAGGGAGCTGGGCATCATATGGGTCAGCCAGATGGCGCTAGGACTGGTGCTCACGGGGTTGAGCGCGCGTTGGGCTGTCAGCCGGTATTTCGGTGCGCGACTCGACAAACTCATGTAGGTTGAGGACCTGGCTGTCGGACGGCCTAGAAAGAGGACTTATTTTCGCACCCATGAGCACGTCTACCAACCTTTACGAAGGGCGCAATGCGTTTCCTTTTGAGCGCCGCAATTATTTGTTTTTCTTGATCGGCATCGCACTCTTGGTTGTGGGTTATTTGCTCATGAGCGGAGGAGGGGTCGAAGACCCTAATGAATTCTCAGAGGCCATTTTTAGTGCCCGCCGGATTACCATAGCGCCGTTGACCGTGATGGCGGGCTACGGGATCATCTTCTACAGCATTCTCAAGCGTTTCCCCGCTGAGAAAGGAGAGGCTTAATGCAAATATGGGAGGCCATCCTGTTGGGTGTGGTCCAAGGATTGACCGAGTTTTTACCGGTAAGCAGTTCGGGGCACCTTGAGTTGGGCAAAGCCCTGCTGGGAATCGAGGATGCCGGTCTCGCATTCAGTGTGGTGGTGCACGGGGCAACCGCGCTGAGTACGATTGCGGTTTTTAGAAAGGACATTGTAGGGTTGGTTTTGGGCCTGCCGCGTATTTCCGCAGAGGGTGAGGATGCGCGCACTTTTGCGGCCTATGTCCTCTTATCCATGGTGCCGTTGGCGGTTGTTTATGTCTGGTTTATGGACGACTTGGAGGCGCGCTTGGATGGCCACATCGGAGCTGTGGGGGCTGCTTTATTGTTTACGAGTGGGCTGCTGTATTGGGCCCACCGAAGCGGTCACCGCGGTGGACGGTTGGGTTGGTTGTCGGTGCTGTTGATTGGCTGCGCACAAGCCGTGGCGGTGTTGCCTGGAATCAGCCGAAGCGGAGCGACGATTTCGGCAGCACTCCTTTTGGGCATTGACCGAAGCGAGGCAGCTCGGTTCAGTTTTCTGATGGTCCTTCCTCCGATTCTTGGGGCGACAGCATTGGAGGTGGTGGACTTGATTCGCGAGCCCGCTTTAATGTCTTCAGTTTCGGCTACAGCCCTGTTGGCCGCGGCTTTGGCTGCCTTCGTTAGTGGACTTTGGGCGTGTCAAACCATGATCAATTTGGTGAAGCGCAATGGCTTTATTGGCTTTGCCGTTTACTGCGGTGTTGTTGGTGTTCTTGCCATCAGCCTTTCATGGATTTAAAAATCTGCATGCGACACTTCCCTTTCATTGTTCTGGCCGCTGTAATGGTGTTGACGTCTTGTAATCCGACGGTCCAATTCTCGGAGCCGATGCCTCCTGGCCGCTTGAACCTCCCCAACATTCCCAAAGCGATGCGGGGGGTGATTGCAGATGACGGTGACAAGACGGTGATTGGAAAAGACACCTTGTGGATTGGCGATGATGTCTTGGTTAACGGCGAGGACTTTCTTCTTCGCCGCATGGCGGGTCACATCATGATGAACAAAAGGGTCGCTGAAACGGGTCACTGGGAGGTGTTGGCCATTCGCAAAACCAAGGACAGCATGTACTTGTGTCAATTTGACGATGACAGCGAATTTGTTCAGCGCACAACGGCCCTATTGGAAGTGGCTCCAGAAACCTTAACTACCGAAGGCAAGCCGGGCTACAAGTACAGCTTATTGAGCCCCTCTGCCAAAGAGTTCAAGCAGCTGCTTCAGGCACGTTTGTACTCAGAGGACGAAGAAGGTGCTTGTCTTTTGCCTAAAGGAGGGGAGGTTAGGCCATAAGCCCGGCCACCTCGGACCAGTTGATGCGGTCTAGAATCGCCGTTACATAACCCGTGCGGTTGTTCTGGTAGTTCAAATAATAGGCGTGTTCCCAAACGTCGATTCCTAAAATGGGCCTGCCTAGAATGTTGCTGTCCACGACGCCGGTCATCAAGGGGTTGTCTTGATTGGGGGTGGAGGCGACAAAAAGTCGCTCGGGTTGATTGACGTCCTGGATCAGCCAGGCCCACCCCGAGCCAAACCTGGATTTCGCAGCTGTGGAAAGGGCTTCAAGCAGAGGCTCTTGCCCTCCAAATGAGGTTTGTATGCGTTCGGCCAGGGTTCCAGTGGGTGCTTGGGCAGCAGGGTCTTGAGCAGGCGTGAGCACCTTCCAGAACATCGCGTGGTTGAAGTGACCGCCGCCGTTGTTGCGAAGGGCGGTGTCTGATGGTGTCAATGAGGCGAGCACCGCCTCGAGAGATTGACCAGAGAGCGGGTGTTCCGTGAGGGCAGCATTGAGTTTCTTGACATAGCCCGCATGGTGTTTTCCGTGGTGAATGCGCATTGTTTGCTCATCGACGGCAGGAATGAGTGCGTCATATGGAAAGCCCAAGTCGGGGAGGGTAAACCCCGAAGGATTGGCCTGGGGGGCGGCTTCAACGCTATCGGGTGCACTCCCACAACCGAGGAGCGTGGAAACCAATGGTGTTGCGATTGCGCCAGCGCCGGCGAGACTTCCAACTTTGAGAAAGGTGCGTTTGTCCATGGTGTTGGATTTATGGCAACAAATTGGGTTGCCTCGGTCATAATCAAACCACTGCTGTTCACGTTGGTTCAACGCAGGCCTGTGGACCGTGAAGCAGGCGCCTAATTTCATCGGGTTGAAAGCACATCTTGATTGGGTTCAATAAGCGAACATCAGAACACCCCGGCACCAAGCGCGGGGGAACCGCATAAGCGCGCAGGATCACGCAGACGCTGGGGCATGAGGATGGCCCTTGGCGCCGCGCTGCTTCTGGGTTTAACGGCTGTTATTTGGTTTCAGGCACGCGGTCTAGAGGCGCGTCTTTTGGGAGCTGTTCAACCACACTTGGCAACGGATGTACGGGTCGGATCTGTGTCGGTTACGGTGTGGGACAGCTGGCCCAACGTGGAGGTTGATTTGGGAGATGTCCGGATTGAAGACGCGGTCAAAGGGGGCGAAGATTTTCTGGAGTTGCGCAGTTTGGGCGTGGTATTCGCATGGTACCCGCTGATTTTTGGCAGGCTTGAGGTGGCAGAAATCAAAGCTGAAGGGGGTCATATCCACGTGCATCGGCACCGAGACGGAAGCCAAAATTGGCAGTTTTGGAAACCGAATGAAGGCGCTGAATCAGGAATAGACTGGACGTTGGAGTCCGTGATTTTGAAAGGGGTACAATTGGAAGGTGAATGGTGGTCCAGCGGAGCTTCAGACCCCGTGACTTGGTCTACTCAATGTACCTCTGCAGCGTTGGCGTTGAAGGCTGGTGGCGACCAGGAATGGGCCGTTGCCGGCATGGTGGCTTTACAGACCGCCGAATTGGATGCGGCAGGTGAAAGGTGGCTCAATGTGGTTGACCTGAGTACTGAGATGGACCTCAACGTTGAGGGGGGTGATGTGCAGGTGATCCTTTCAGATGCTGAGATGAAGAACCATCAGGGGGCCGTGGACTTCAGCGCTTCTATAGGCAGTAGTGGTGGTTTTCAGCTGGCCCTGTTGTGTGAGAACGCAGACGGTGCCGCATTGCTTTCGCTGGTGCCGCCTGGATTGACAGATCAGCTTGAAGAGCTTCCATCGATATCGGGTGCTGCTGATGTGGAGGCGCTGGTTGGAACAGATCGTGCAGAAAGTGGTTGGAGTGGCCCTCAGGATGGAAACTGGTCTAAAGGATGGGCGGTGCGCGTGGCACCAAAGTCTTTGGGTGCGCGTTGGAAGGAATTGCCGGCACAACTCAAGGGAGGAACCGCCGTGGCTTACCCTATTGAGGAGGGCTGGGCACTGACTTTTGAGGATGTTTTGGGAGGAGCTGCAGATGGGGAATTTCGTTGCTCTGGAAGGTGGTATTCTCAGAGGGGAATTGATGATGTGGCCTTAGAAGGAGAGGTGGTTGCCCGACCTGAAGGTGTGTTGCCTTGGTTGGGTGAGGCGGCCGAGCTGCCGAGCGGTTGGGAACTGAAAGAAGGAGGAGTGGTGCGCGCCCAATTTGACTTAGAATGTCAGCGAAGACCCCATGAGGCCTGGACTTGGACGGGTGGAGTACTAGGGGTTAAGGCAACCGATGTCGGTGTGGTATTGCCACTTGCTGGAAATTCGGAAGGACTTCCGCTCAATGTCGGTGAGGCCCAACTAGAGGTTGGCCCTGAGGGGTGGGATGTGGCTTTGATTGATGTGGAAGGTTGGGGAGTTGAAGGTGGTGTTGAGATCGGTGGTGCATCTGATGCCGATGCGGTTGAACTCAAAGCTTCGATTGTTCGGTGTGACGTCAACAGGCTTTTGGCGGCGGCTTCTGCTGTTCAACCGGCGGAAGACCGTTCCGCAAGCACGTTACCGGTTGTTCAGTGGTCGGTAGGGGCCGACCAGCTGATATGGGGAGCGTTAACCGTGAGGTCTATCAAGGCCAGCGGGTCTTACAATTTGGAACGACAGAAGGGGGTTTTGAGTGTACTGAATGCACGTGCTTTTGACGGAGGGGTTGCGGCGCATGGAGGGTGGGACCTCGGGTCTATAAACCTTGAAGGCGCGGTTGTCGATGTTGATGTCTCCTCCTTTTTGGAGGGCACAAAAGGCTTGGGTCAGAACACATTGTTGCCCTCACACTTGCGCGGAAGGGCTTGGGCGGAGGGGACCTTGAACCACCATTTTGGGAAGGCACCCAACTTGGCTTGGGAGACAGATTTGAATGTCAGGTTAGAAAAGGCCGAACTGTTGGACTTTGATTTGTTGCAGCGCATACCTGAAACGCTGAAGACCGAGGGTAAATACCGGTTTATTTCAGATGCAGAGGACCTCAGCAAACGTCTGATGCGGGTGCGGTTTGAGCCCTTGAAAGCGCAGGTGTCCTTGAGCAGGGGTGTGTTTACCCTTGAGCCGACGGAGGTTGTTTCAGACGCCATGAATGTGGGAATTGCAGGTTGGCAGCGGCTCTCAGGGGGAATGGATTACACTTTGGATTTTGCTTTGCGAGACCTGAAGTCGGACCGAGAGGAGTTTGGGGTTACAGCTGATGATGGTTTAGGCCACCGGTTTTTCTTGGCGATTGGTGGTACGCTTGATGCTCCCGAATTTGGGTATGACCGAACCGCCCACAAGAGTCACAGACAAGGGGAGAGGCGCTCTGCTTTGGGCCGTTTAAAAGGTTTGATTTTGGGAGAAGAAGAAGGTTCAAATGCTGAACAAGGCCCTTCGACGGAGATCATGGTTCAGGATTCGTTGAGGGAGGAAAAGGCGGCAAAGGCCCCACTGCCAGCGGATTTTGAAGACGATGACGATGATTTCACCCCTTAAAAATGAGACCAATCAAAGTTGTTATCGGTCGAACGTTAATATTTCATATCTTAGCGGTCTCATGAAAGTGGTTGAACCCACTCTTGAGGCTTAACCAAATTTGACCCTGTCTTTTCTGAAAGGTCATTGAATAACGTCGGCTGCGGTCGACGTTTTCATTTTTAGAAGGTTCAGTTTTTGCGGCCTTGGGGCACAGTCGTGCAGCCGTGCCGAATACCTTGCCTTCGGTTTTCTGCGTTTCACACCAGACTTTACCTCAGTGCAGATTAGAAACAAGCAATATTCGAGGGTGCTCCTTTTGGTGGGGGCCACTGCTATTGTGGCTTTGACGTTGTGGTCGAGCGGACACATCGCCCACACCCTTCGGCAGGAGGAGCAGCGCAAGGTTGAGTTGTGGTCCGAAGCCATCGTGCAGCGGGCTCAGTTGGTGGGTTATACAGAGGCGCTGTTTACCTCATTGCGCAATGAGGAAAGGGACAAGGCTGACCTCATGGGAGAGGCTTACCGCATCATTCAGGAGGCGGACCCCGGCGCTCCCATCGATTTGACTTTTATTACCCGGTTCATTCAGGCGAACCGTACGATTCCTGTCCTGGTATACAAGGACAGCATCTTGCAAGCTGACATCAACGTAGCGCCATCCATGCGGTCTCCCTTGCAATTGGACTCGTTGAGGGATGCGATGGCGGACCGTGGTTCTGTGATCGAATTTGACCAGGGATTGACCTTGTTTTATGACCAGAGCAATCGGTTTCGCGATTTGCAAACGGTGATGGATGACATCATTCACTCGTTCATTTCGGAGACTGTTTTGAATTCAGCATCCATTCCGGTTTTGCTGGCAGATTCAAGTTTGACGGGCATTTTGCGCGCTGACCGATTTGGCGAAAGTGACCTGGCGGATACGTTGGGGTTGATTGCAAAGTTGATGGAGGTGAACCCGCCGATTGCATTGGACCTTCCCGGTGCGGGAAGGCGTTGGATTTTGTACGACGAGTCTATTGTGCTCAAGCAACTGCGGTTTTTTCCGGTTGTCCAGTTGTTGATCATCGGTGGCTTCTTGCTTTTGGCTTATTCCACCTTCAGTGCATTTCGAAGGAGTGAGCAAAACCGTGTTTGGGTGGGCATGGCCAAGGAAACTGCGCATCAGCTGGGTACACCTTTGTCCGCTCTTATGGCTTGGGTAGAGGTTTTGCGCAGCGAAGGGGTGGCAGAGGAAGTGCTCGCAGAGTTGGGCAAGGATTTGGACCGATTGGCTACAGTTACAGACCGTTTTTCCAAGATTGGATCGGAGCCAGAACTCACCTCTGGTGACCTGCGGGCGTTCGTATCGGAGACCATGGTTTACTTGGAACGCAGAATGCCGCGTGCGGTGCACTTCAATTTGGACTTGCCCAGTTCCGCAGTGGAGGCGGCCTTTAATCCCGCGCTTTTTGGTTGGGTTTTAGAGAACTTGACGAAAAACGCAGTGGACGCTATGGAGGGGGCTGGGGAGCTGGACATTCATTTGTGGAAGGAGTCTGGCAGGACAGTTTTGGACATTCGGGACACTGGGCGCGGAATGTCCCGCCGGGTCCAGCGTCAAGTTTTTGACCCCGGTTTTAGTACTAAAAAACGAGGCTGGGGTCTGGGACTGAGCCTGGTACGGAGAATTGTGGCAGAGTACCACGGAGGGCAAATTGTCATTTTGAAGAGTGAAGAAGGGGTGGGAACCACTTTCCGTGTGTCTCTTCCTGCGGATTCCGCTTTTTGATGGTTAAATTCGCCGCAGTATTGCCCGGATGGCGGAATTGGTAGACGCGCGCGACTCAAACTCGCGTTCCTTTGGAGTGTGGGTTCGATTCCCACTCCGGGTACAAAAATCGGTTGGATGATTTCCAAGAACGCAACCATTGGAAGAAACGTCGAAATCGGACAGTTTGTCGTCATAGAAGACGGCGTGGTCATCGGTGATGGCACCGTGATTCGGAACTTTGTGGAGCTTCGGGAAAACACCATCGTCGGTAAGAACTGCTATATAGACAGTCGGGTTTCTACTTCAGGAAACTGTGAAATCGGTGACGGGGTGACCCTGCGCTATGACACGATTTTAGCACGTGGTTGTAAGGTTGGCGATGGGACCTATGTCTGTCCCAGGGTCATGACCAATAACCTTGATACTGGTGGAAGCCAGATCGGTGGTGCTCACATCGGAAAGGACTGTTTCATTGGAACCAACACCGTGATTCAGCACGGTGTCAAACTGGGAGACAATGTGATTACAGGAGCCATGTCTTTTGTGAACAAGGACATTCCTGAAGGTGAGGTTTGGGTGGGCTCTCCCGCCAAATTTTTTAAGTCCAACGAAGGCTGACCTCAGGTCAGGCAAACCCTCCCCTGAGGAAAATCAGAGAGATTGAATGTGGTTTTCGGCCGCTGTTGAAGTGGTTGCGATAAACCGGTCGGTTTGAGATTTGAGTGGTGTTGTCCAACCAAAACTCGGGGTGTCCTATGGCGTTGCGAAACAAATGGTCTTGCATCGCCAAGTGGACGCGCCCGCCTCTTACCTGTGGCTCAATGGCGGTGAGGATTCCCTTGAACACAGGGATTCCGTTCAAGTCTTGTCCTTGCAAATAGGCGAAATATCCGACCACCTTCTTTTGTTCGTTGACAAGGACAGCGCAGGGGCCTCCTTTGGACATGACGTCTTGGATCCAGGCAGAATACCACCGGGAAGGGGTGCCAGTGGGGAACCAAGGTGATTTGAACTTGGTGATGAGCAAGGGGTTTTGGACCAGTTCTTGCTCGGTAAGTGTGAGGATTGCCTCTAAGTCTTTGTCCTGATAATCGCGAATTGAGTGACCGTCTGGAATGGTTGCTGGTGCCGGTGGCAGTTCGGTGGCTTTTACCTTGGTCAGGAACTGGAACTTGGAATCGCACAACCGAAAGCCCACGTCTTCCAACAGGCGTGAATGGTGGATGCAAGTGGAGTCCAAGACGGCTTCGCAGAGGGCCGAATCTTGGACGTTGAGCAATGCGGGCATTGCACCGTTAAACCAGTCTGACTCTGTAAATCCGGAGTCAATTTTAAGGCGCCACAGTTCCTTTTTTAGAAACTCAGATTCCCAAGGAAGTGCGGTCAAAGACCAGGGTGTTGGCATAGTATGAATTTACATCAAGGGTGCGCGGGATGGTCTCGTGCTATTTTTGTTGGGTGAAAGACGCTGAGTTGAAATTCAACCGACCGATGTTGGTGGGCCGTGAACGTGAATACGTCGATGAGGCCCTTCAGTCAACTTGGATGTCTGGCGACGGACATTTTAGCCGCCGCGTCCAAGATTGGATGTCTGAGGAATTGGGCCTTCAAGCCCTCCCCACAACAAGCTGTACGGATGCGTTGGAGATGGCCGCGTTGCTAGCAGATGTTGGTGCGGATGACGAGGTCGTTGTACCCAGTTTCACTTTTGTCTCTACTGCTTTGGCTTTTGCCATGAGGGGTTGCCGTTTGGTGTTTGCGGACAGCGATCCCGGCTTCCCGCACATTGGATGGGCGCAAATTGAGCCTTGCATAACTGCCCGTACCAAGGTGGTGGTGGTGGTGGATTATGCGGGGTCAGGTCATGACTTGGATCGCATAGAGCAGGAGTGTGCCAAGCGCGGATTGATTTTTGTCGAAGATGCTGCGCAAGGCATCGGAGCCAGACATGGTCAAGAGCACCGGCGTTTGGGTTCGTTTGGAGACGCGGCGACGTTCAGTTTCCATGAAACCAAAAACTTACACTGCGGAGAAGGAGGGGCTTTGATTCTGAACAGGAATGAATGGAAGGCGCGCGCCTCTGTTCTTTGGGAAAAAGGAACCAACCGAAAGGCTTTTTTTCAGGGGTTGGTCGACAAATACGGTTGGGTTGATTTGGGCTCGAGTTTTCTACCCAATGAGATGACAATGGCATTTTTGTTGGGACAGCTGCAGCAAATGGAGGGTGTCAATGGCAAGCGATTGAACCTCTGGAACGCTTACGATGCGGCGTTTTCACAGATGCAAACCACAGGCCGCATTCAGAGACAGGTACACCCCCCTCATGGCGACCACAATGGGCATATGTACTACGTCTTACTGCCCACCTTAGAGGACAGAAGCCGGGTCATTTCTGCCCTCAAAAAAGAAGGGATACACCCCGCATTCCATTACCAGAGTTTGCACCGGAGCCGGTTCATTGAGGAGCGCCAGCCCGGCATCAATCCGCCTTGTCCGGAGTCGGACCGTTTTAGTGACACATTGCTGAGATTGCCGCTTCACCTGGGTATGGAGGCTTCTGATTGTGACCGGGTTGCTGAAGCCGTTGACCGGGCTTTGTGATGCTGCGGATTTTGCATTTGGCCCACGACCATGTTTCGGTCAAAAGGCTTGGTAAGCAACTTCAGCAGAGACAAGGAGAGGATCACCAGTGGGTCTTTGTGGGCAAAGGGGATCAACCGCATGCCCGCGACGGGTGGACGTTAGGCCCAAAAGAAAACCTTCCCGATGAGGTGATCAACGCCCAGTGGGATGCCATTGTGGTGCACAGAATGCGCTACCCTACTCCGGGCTGGTTGCTCTCTATGCCAGAAGGGCCGGTGGTGGTTTGGGCAACATGGGGAGATGATTATTACAGGGTTTTTCCGGCATTAAGCAAGGGCATTTATTTGCCGGCTACACGGCTGCTGATGGGTCTGATTGGCAAATACAGTGTGTCTTTGCTGGGGGTGTTACAAAGGATGCGCAATGTCGTTTTTCCTCGAAAGTGGAGGGTCACACCCCGTGACCTGGAGTTGGCTGCGATGGGCAGAGTCGATGGCATTGCCAACATGTTTAAGTCGGGGTTCATTGCCATTCCCTATTTGCCAAAGAAGCCGGAATACCTGTACTCATCTTGGTACAATGCGGTGCCTGAGCGCATTCCTGAAATCGAGGCCAGCAGGGACATGAACGGCCCCATACTTTGTGGGAGCAGCGCTACAACTTCGGGCAATCAACTGGATTTTTTGTGGAGCCGCCGCCGCTTGATTCGGTCTTCTGGCCGCAGGGTGCGTTTGGTGCTGGCTTATGGCAGTGGTCGCTATGCAAAGGCGCTGAGTTTCGTCGGTAGGGCTTTGCTCGGCGGACTGTTGGAAGTGCAGCGAAAGCGGGTTTCATTGGATGAGTACTATCAATATTTATCCGAATGCCCTGTGGTGGTGCACAACCAAATTCGAATTCAGAACACCGGCAATCTGGTATTGAGTTTTCTAATGGGCCAGCGCGTGCTCATGCGCCGGGACTCGCACCTTTTCAAGCTCTATGATTCAATGGGATTTGTTGTGGGCGACGCCTCTGCTGAGACATTGGATTTAAGCCCACTGGGAGATGAGGACCGGCGCCACAACCGTGAGTTGGTGCTGCGGTCGTTTGGTGACGATGCGGTCAATGAGCGGTTTGACGCTTTTGTGGCAGACCTCCTTGAGGTTGTGGACCGAAAGGGGGGCTGAATCCAATCGGACCGTCTTCTCAGCGGAGATGTCCTGCCGCATTGGCGGCATATGAGGCATCTTTGCGGCATGTATAAATCGCTACTTCTGGGATGCCTGACTGTATGCGCAGCCGCCGGTTTGGCCCAACCCGTATTGGAAGCGCCCACACCACCGCCAAATGGCTACGCCGGGCAAATTTTAGCTGCTGACTTTATAGAACCGACTGCAGGAAGCGATGAAGCCCAAAGCTGGGACTTCAGCGGGGTGAATGGCAGTGTGTTTAGCAACATGGGAATGAATCCCGCCTCTACTTCTGTGTTCGCACCAGAATATCCAGGGGCGGAGTGGGTCGTTTCTGTAGGGGACCAGCTGTCTTTTTTGGACTATACCGAGCTTGGGGTTACCGTTTTTGGAAATGCCAATTCCGCAAATGGCGTGGCTTTGACATTTGAAGATCCCCTCGTGCAATGGCCCCTTCCCGCGGAATTTGGGTTTTCGCATGAAGACGCATTCAGTGTGGATCAGATGTTGTTCGATGAACCTTATTCGCTTTTGGGAAATGTGACTTGTACTGGCGACGCTTGGGGGTCCATCGTTCTTCCAAATGGGACCACCATTGGTGAGGTGTTGCGTGTGAACTACAGTCAGTTTTATGTGGAGAGTTATTCAGGGGATACCGCCCAGTGGACTTTGGATCAAGTGATGTATTTGGCCCCTGATTCGGCATTGCCTGTTTTCTTCCACGAGGAGCTGACAGTCACCGACAATCAGGGAGAAGTGCTGCTGACGGCATCGGACGTGGCGTGGTATGACAACACTGTGTTGGGCATTGGTGAAGAAGCGGTGCTGAGCGCGTCAGCCTGGCCCAACCCGGTCCAGCAAGGGGCGTTCTTGAACCTGAATGGGGCAAGGACGGGTGCTCACATCATGGACTTAGGGGGCAGAACGGTGTGGACGTTGTCCACAGGCCAAGGGGAGGGGCTCAAGGTTTCTACCGAGGGTTGGAGAAGTGGCCCATACCTGTACCTTCCGTTTGAGGGCGCGCACCCCATTCGCATTATTGTCCAATAAACCCTGCTCCAGTGCTCACCAAGAAAGCGCAATACGCGTTGCGGGCTTTGACCGTGTTGACCCGCCGACATGAGGCGGAGGGGCCTGCTGTGCAGTGGTCCAGTGCGCGAGACATTGCGGACTCAGCGACCATGAGCGTGAAGTTTTTGGAGCAAATCCTTGGGGAGTTGAGGTCTGCTGGTATTGTGAAAAGCCGCCGTGGCGCCTCTGGAGGTCACGCATTGTCGATGGCGCCCGATGAGGTCACTTTGGCAAAGGTGATTCGATTGATGGACGGGCCGATTGCACCCTTGGCTTGTGTCAGCCTGAACTACTATGAACGTTGTGAGGATTGCAAAGAGGAGGAGTGTGGTTTGCGGCGCGTGATGGTGGAATCTAGGGATGCCCAACTGTCCATTTTGGAGCACCGGTTTTTGAAGGACCTGATTTAATTCCTATAAACCTTATGGGAATAGTGGGCTAACGCTTAATTTTGCAGGCATGACCACTATGCCTGCTTTTTCTAAGTTGTCGAAACTTGGGGGCCTTATTGAGGAGTTCGTGCGCCGAGAAACAGGGGCAGAGAAGGCCATATTTACAACGTCTTTGAGTCAGGAAGACCAGATCTTGACATGGGCGATTGTGCAAGCAAAATTGCCGGTAGACATCGTCACCTTGGACACAGGAAAGCTGTTTCCTGAGACCCTTGCCTTGCATGCTTTGACGGAAAAAATCCTCGGGATTAAAATCGAAAAAGTGGACCCAGAGCAGTCGGATGTCGTGGCCTTTGATTCAGAATGTGGGATGGACTCCATTTACTTGGATGTCCAAGCCCGAAAACGTTGCTGTACCATTCGGAAAGTGTTGCCTTTGCAAAAAATCTGCGCTGGAAGGTCTCTGTGGATAACAGGATTGCGCAGTGGTCAAAGCGAAAACCGCTCTGGTTTGCAAATGCTTGAGTCGGCGCCCGATTGGGGCTTGAAGAAGCTGCACCCATTGCTGGACTGGACCGATGAGGAGGTCCTAGCAGCACTTCCATTGATTGACATCCCCGTGAACCCTTTGCACGCCAAAGGTTACCCAAGTGTGGGTTGCGCGCCTTGTACACGCCCCGTTCAAGAGGGAGAGCATCCCCGTTCTGGACGCTGGTGGTGGGAGCAGTCTTCCAAAGAGTGCGGTTTGCACAAAGGCTGAACGCTCGGGGTTATTTAGTATGCCCGCCCTGAGCGTCCTTCTTTCCAAAAGGCAAATGCGCGGTTGACTACGCGGTTTCCTCCAGGTGTTGGGAAGTTGCCGGTGAAATACCAATCTCCCTTGTGGTCGGGAATGGCGGCATGAAGCCCTTGAATGCCTTGGTAGATGATGCGCACTTCAGCGGTCATGTCTGAAGGGGTCAAAAGCTCAGAAATCTTGTCTGAAGTCTCTTCGATGGTTAGGTTTCCATAGATGGGCTTGACCATGTTGCGTTGCTCCGCGAAAGGCTTTTCGAGCTCTGCGATGCAGTCTTGGTATACCTTTTCTATGAGGGCTTCGTTTCCGCGCTCTGTGTGCAGGGCAATGGCGGCTTGGAAGGCGATAAAGTCCCCCATTTTGGCCATGTCGATGCCGTAGCAATCTGGGTAACGGATTTGTGGGGCACTGCTGACCACAATGATGCGCCTGGGATCGAGCCGGTCCAGAATACGCAAAATGCTGCGCTTCAATGTGGTGCCCCGAACAATGCTGTCGTCGATGACCACCAATTGGTCTTTGTGACGCTCCACTGTGCCGTAAGTGATGTCGTAAGCGTGTGCGACCAGGTCATCGCGGGCGCCGTCGTCCGCAATGAAAGTTCGGAGTTTGGCGTCTTTAAGGGCCACCTTGTCCACCCGGGGACGCTCCTCTAGAATGGCCTTGATTTCTGTGGGGTCAGGTGATTCCCCCAACCCGATGATGCGTTTAATTTTACTCTGGTTGAGGTGGCTTTCCATTCCCTTGACCAGGCCGTAGAACGAAGTTTCGGCGGTGTTTGGAATAAAGCTGAACACGGTTGAATCTATGTCGTGCTCAATGGCTTCAAGGACTTTTGGAACGAGGGTCTCGCCCAAAGCCATGCGCTCTTGATAGATGTCGGCGTCGTTGCCCCTTGAGAAGTAGATGCGTTCAAAGCTGCAAGGGGTGCGTTCGGCCGCGGGTCTGACTTGCTTGATTTGCGTTGACCCGTCTTTGCCGATGAGCAAGGCTTCTCCGGGCTCGAGTTCATGCACTTGAGCTGTGGTGGCGTTGAAGGCGGTTTGGATCACCGGTCGCTCGGATGCGGCTACGACCACTTCGTCGTCTTCGTACCAAAAGCAAGGGCGAATGCCGTTTGGATCCCGGGCAATAAAGGCGTCTCCGGTGCCAATGATGCCCCCCATCACATAGCCTCCGTCCCAAGCTTCTGAGGCTTTTTCTAGGACGTTTGCAACGTCTAGATTGTGGGCGATGAGGTCGCTGATTTCGTGATTTTCGTGTCCTTTCTCCTTGAAATCACGGAAGCGTGCTTCTACTTCTTCGTCGAGAAAGTGCCCTACTTTTTCTAGAACCGTGACGGTATCTGCTTTTTCCTTGGGGTGCTGCCCAAGTCCGACCAGAATGTCAAAGAGTTCGTCAACGTTGGTGAGGTTGAAGTTGCCTGCGAGCGCCAATGTGCGGCTGCGCCAATTGTTTTGTCTCAAAAACGGGTGCACCCGCTCAATGGTGTTTCTGCCGTAAGTGCCATAGCGCAAGTGGCCGAGGAAGACCTCACCGGTAAAGGCGAACTCTTTTTGCAGCCACTCGGCGTCCTTGAGTTTATGCGGTTGGTGTTCCCTGGTGTCTGCAAACCGTCCCATGACCTGCGAGAACAGGTCTTCAATGGGCTGCTTTGCCACAGAGCGCGATCGGCTGAGGTATCGGTGGCCCGGGGGCACGTTGAGCTTCACATTGGCCAGGCCCACACCATCTTGGCCGCGGTTGCGCTGCTTCTCCATCAGGAGGTACATCTTGTTCAGGCCATAAAAGGCCGTTCCGTAGGTGTCGATGTAATACTGCAGCGGCTTTTTGAGCCTGAGAAGGGCTATGCCACATTCGTGTTGGAGAAGGTCGCTCATCGGGTGCCGGGCGGTTCCGGAGTTGCGAATTTAGAGCGGCCGTGAGGGAATCAGTCGAGATACCCGAGATCGAAGAGACTTTGGGCCGCAGCAACACCTGCATCCTCCGCTGGCCGCGGATTCCAGCTGTACCGTTGCTGCGCCATTTCAGACGATACAGTGGCCATGTAGCCCAACTCTGCCAACACGCCGCGTACGGTGGGGTCAAACAGGGAGAATAACCGAATTAAAAAATTGGGCAGGGATCGGGTGCTCACCTTGTGGCCTTTTTCCGGGAAAGCCCGTTTGAGGGCTTTCGCCAAATCCAGGAAGGGCAGGGTGCCGGCGGTGGCAGCAAAACGTTGGCCGTGGGCTTGGCTGTCGTTGAGCACCAAAAAGTGCAGGCTCACCACATCGCGAACATCGACGGTAGGGTAACCCAATTTGGGAACGCCCGGCAGTTCGCCACGCATCATTTTGAGGACGATGTCTCCACTGGTTCCAATGTCTTTCCGATCGAGGATGGGCCCGAGGATGAATCCGGGATTCACGGCGGATACGGCCATGTCAGGCTGTTGCTTGGCCATCATCCAGAGGTCCTGTTCTGCGAGGGTCTTGCTCTTGATGTAGGGCGTGATCATGCCCCCATCGAGTTGGGTCCAGTCCTTTTCTGTAAAGGCGGTTTGATCCCTGCCGTGCCCGTATGCGATGGCCACGGTAGATGAGGTTTGAACGAACCGGTTTACACCCTCGGCGGCGCATGCCTCAAACACGTTTTTGAGGCCGATTCGTGCGGGTGCAATGATGTCTTGCTCATCCTTGGGCACTTCCAAGGGAAAGGGCGAGGCGACATGCAATGCGGCATCGCAGCCGGAAGCGGCATCCCTCCAGCCCCCTGGCGACAGGAGGTCCGCCTCGTGAAAAGTCAAGCGCTGCAGAGCCTCTGTCGCCCCGTCACCGAGATGCGAAGCCAACATCGCCTTGACGGACTCGGCCCGGTTCATGGACCGCAGTGTACCGCGCACGGTGTGGCCTTGGCGCAAAGCTTCCAAGGTCATGTGTCCGCCAAGAAAACCGGTGACTCCTGTGATCAGTAAGGTTTCGTGTTGCACGTCAGGTGTTGTTGTTTGGTGGGGCTCAAGAGGGGCCAACAGGCAGGCGCTTGAGCCACTTGTATTCGGCACGGGTCAAGTACCACATCATGATGGGGACAATGACCAGCGTGAGGAAGGTGGCAAACGTCAAGCCATAGATGATGGCCCAGCTCATCGGCTTCCAGAAGATGTTGTTGTCTCCCCCGATGTAGATCTTGGGGTCGTACTCAGCCAACAGGCTCACGAAGTCCACATTGATGCCGATGGCCAGCGGAAGCAATCCCAGGACGGTGGTGATGGCGGTCAGGAGTACGGGACGCAGGCGGGTGCGGCCGCCCTTTATGATCAAGGGAACGATTTCAGCAAAGGGCAGGGGATCGTCTTCACCCAGCCCCAATTCCCGCTTTTTGCGGTCAAAGAGCAGGTTGGTGTAGTCGATGAGCACGATGGCGTTGTTGACCACTACCCCGGCGAGGGAGATGATGCCGATCATCGTCATGATGATCACGAAGTCCTGGCGGAACACCACCAGGCCCAAGAACACGCCGGTGAGCGAGAACAGTACGCTGAAACCGATGATGAAGGGCGTGGAGATGCTGTTGAATTGGGCGACGATGATCAAGAAAATGAGGAACAGCGCGATGACCAATGCCTTGGACAGAAAGGCCATTTCCTTGGCCTGCTCTTCTTGTTGGCCGGTGAATTCCCATTGGACGCCGTCTTGAGCGGGGTAGTCGCTCATGGCATCCTTGATGGCGGCCACGACCTCGTTGGCGTTGTAACCGCCGAGGACATTGGAGGACAAGGTCACCGTGCGGTCGAGGTCCTTGCGCTTGATGGCGTTGTAGGTGGTGGACCGCCCTGCCGTGGCCACTGCGGAGATGGGCACCTCTTTGATTTGGCCGTCCGATGCACTGCGGAAGATGATTTTCTGGTTCATCAACGCGTCGGCATTGTTGCGGTAGGCATCAGAGAAGCGCAGGTTGATGGGGTAATCGTCCTCACCGTCCTTGTACCGGCTGACTTCGCGTCCGAAAAGGGCGCTTCGGATGCCGTACCCGATTTGTTGCGTGCTCAAACCATAACGGCGGGCTTTGTCGCGGTCGATGGTGATGGGCATTTCCGGTTTGGACTTTTCGACGTCGAGCTTCAGACCCTCCACTCCTTGGATTCCCGTGGATTCAATGAAGCGCTTCATACCATCGGCGTAGGCGAGTGCCGTCTCGTAATCGGCACTGGTGATTTCGAGGTTGATGGGCAACCCCTGCGGCGGACCATCGGAGTTCTTGGTCGCTCGGATGAGGGCGTCGGGATAGCCCTTGACTTCGTCGCGGATGGCGTTGAGCACATCGGTGGTCCTGAGGCCCTGGCGGTCTTGGAACTTCAAGAAGCTGACCGTGATCCGGCCTTTGTTGGGGGTGGCTCCCAGCTGCGGCCCCTCTGCAGGGTCGGAAGTGCCTTCACCAACTTGGGCGATCACAGAGTTGACCAGAAATTGGTCGGCCTCCCCGTTTTCTCCTTCCTGGAGAAATTCGGGGCGGTTGATGGCCTTCATGACCATGCCCTCGACCTCTTGGGTGACCCGGTTGGTCTCCTCGATGTCCGTGCCGATGGGCATGTCGATGTAGACGTTGACATACTGGGGCTCGTTTTGTGGGAAGAATTCCACCTTGGGTGGGAAGATGCCCAACAGCATGAGCGAGCCGAACAGCAGGCCGATCATGCCATAGAAGAACAACCATGGCTTGGCGCCGCGGAGCGAGAAACGCAACAGGCGCTCATAGCTGTTCTCCAAGGCGGGAAGGAGCTTGTTTTGGAACCATGCTGTGGCTGGTGTCAAGAGGTACCGGTTGAGCAGGCCGATGATGCCCCCGAGCACGAAGAGGTTGCCCAGGGTGTTCCACCCTGCGCCCAGCAACAGCACTCCCACAACGAACAGGATTCCGGTGGTGATAAACAGCCGGCGCACGTTCATTTCCGCTTCTTCCACCCTCATGTAGAGGCTCGTCAACACGGGGTTGATCACCAATGCGATGAAGAGGGATGAGGACAAGACGATGATGAGGGTCATCGGCAGGTATTTCATGAACTCCCCGATGATGCCGGGCCAAATCGCCAGTGGAAGGAAGGCCGCGAGCGTGGTGGCCGTCGAGGCGATGATGGGCCAGGCCACTTCGCCTACGCCATAGCGCGCGGCATCGAACGGCGACATTCCTTCATCCATCAGTCGATAGATGTTTTCGACCACCACAATGCCATTGT
>ENA-OREB01000159-OREB01000159.1-marine-metagenome-genome-assembly--contig:-NODE-159-length-34542-cov-4.393907_pt1 | contig 34542 bp, 45 predicted proteins | sample MGYA00248625_ERZ508552 | MGnify/ENA primary metagenome ERZ508552 (study PRJEB26219, sample SAMN06267888) | marine metagenome | isolation source: Monterey Bay, California, USA | place: USA:Monterey Bay...
CTCCACAGAGTCTTTGCCAAAAACTTTAATTGCACCGTCTAAAGACTCCTGGTTTTCAGCTACGTCAACTAAAGATTCGGCAAACATATCGTGAACCATATGCTCTTGCGTTTGACTCCCTCTTCCAATCAAGTTAGATAATGAAAGTTTTCTAGTTGCGCTAAGCGCTGCAGGAGCGCCACCACCCATAGAACCAAGTAAAAACGCTTTTTTGTAGTTTTCAAAGTCTCCGATTTCACTCGCGTCATACCATTGATTTCGAGACTCGCCTTGAGTAGACTGCCATTTATTAAGAGCTAGCTTTGCTAGGTCTCCAGTACCCGTCTCTATAAGTTCCTCCGCCCCCTCCGATAAGGCGTTTTTAGGTACGCTAAGTAAGGTTTTTCCAATTACAGGAAGCACAGCCTTCTTGACGGCTTCCGCATTAATGGCCTGGCCCTTACCTATCTGCTTCATAACCTGCTTGAAAGCAGCGTCCTTCATTTGCTTGTTCACTCCTTTAACGAGGTCAACATCGCTCACAATCATCTCTGTCATGGCGCTGATTCCAGAAAGAACCTGAGATGTCGCTGCGGCTGTCTGCCTATCCATTCCCCTTTCGAGTCCGTCTCTGTAGTTATCACCCACTTGAGATGCGTATGCGGGAGCTGCGATTCCAAGCCTAGCGAGCTTCGTCCCTGCTGTGGCTGCTCCGCCAACAGCAAACGTGCTCATTTGACCCATAATGTTTGCGAAATTAGGAAGGGCATTGGATAGGGCTAAGTCTTGCTCGGCAAGCTCAGGCAAGAACATATCGTCTATAAATGTTTGAGTCTGAGCAATGTCATACATCTGCTCAAATGCGCTATACCCTTTTATATCTCCAAGTGTTTGCTCTAAGACAAACGGGGTCTCTACAATTCCCCTGCTAAGCTTAAACCAAGCAGAACCTAAAGCACCTGTATTTTCTTTAAGAAGGGCTTTCGCTCCTCCCTCTTCGTAATCCCTAAGTCTTTGCTTTCTTTCTTCTATTCGCCCTTCGCTACCTATAAAGAAGGGGTGCTTTTGGAGAGACTCATTTTGATTTTCGTAAGATTCGTAATCTTTATCAAGCTTTTCTTGGGCTTCAGAAAACTTAAGCATCGCCGGAGCAATACCCTCATACAGTTCATTAGCATTTTCGGATAGCTCATTTCTCTTCCTGACTAAAGAGTTGTACTCTCCATACGTATCGCTATCCAGAGCCTTATTGAAGCTATCGGAAAGTTGCTTTCTCTCTTCAAGAATGCCATTGTATTGTTCTATAGCAGAATTATATTCGTTAATCCCCACTTGACTTGCTGGATTAATCTGCCTCTCTTCTTCTATCTGATTCTGAAGTTTTTTTACATTAGTAGAGGAGACGGCAAGCCTCTCATCCATAGACTTAATTTTTTCAGAATCTCTTTGAATCCTATTAAATATCTCTGGATTAGAACTTTTCTGCCTTTCTATTTGCTTGTCTAAATTGACAATATCTGTGTAAGCGCTTTCGTACTCTTCAACTTTTTCAAAATCACTACCTAGGGTCTCTCTTGCTTGAGAAAGTACTTTTTCAGAGTTGTTTCTATAAACAGCCGCAAACATGTCAGCTCCCTTTCGCTCTAGGCTGTAGTCGTTTGCAATAGCTCTGTCAAGCCTACTCTTCACGTAGTCGCCTCCAGTAGCTTGCCCAAATCTTGTAAAAGCCAAGGCAATAAGCGTAGAGGCCTTGTCAACAACGGAATCTTCAGCGTTTTGAATTCCAATAGCTTTTTCGTACTCAGGGCGGTTGGTGTCTTTATAGTAGTCTTTCATGGCTTGAGCGAAATCAACTTCTCCGTTCTCACCTTTGATTGCCTCAAAGTAGCTCATCCCCATCTCGTTGCTCTTGTACGCAGCCCAGTCCGCCATAAGAGAGTCATCGTACTTTTTTTGAGCTCTAGACTGTTCCAAAGAGTTTGCTTCGTCAACAGCCCTGAGCTGCCTTTCTTTCTCTAGAAGCCTATCTTTTCCAAGACCCGCTTGTGTGTAAGCGGTGGAAGTGATAAGGTCATAAACTTCCTTAGCGGATTTTTCAGCTAATTTGTTAAGCTCATTCAGGCCACCCTCTTCGTCAAATATTTTTTGAGTGGCGGGAGAGATGAACTCCGTAGTTTCTAACCAGCCAGGCTGACGCTCCAGCGGAGCATCGTCTTGCCCATCGACTGAAGAAGCTTTGACATCCACCTGCGAAACATCGTTGTTTTTTTTTTCGCCAAAGAACTCAGGGAACTTGGCGTTGACTGTTTCGTAGTCGTATTTGTCTTTTTCCGCTGTAGCCACGTAGTCTTTTAGCAGTTGTCGGTCGTAGCCCTCTAGCTCTGGAAACTTTCCCATAACTACATCGTAGTCATAGTTGTATTTCTGAGTAGTAGCAATAAAATCTTTGAAAATCTGTTCTTCCATTATCTTGGGGTTCCTCCACTTGAAGCTGTGGTTGTAGATGAGAAGTCTTTCGGATTAAACCTGCTTGCTCCTTTAGCGTATTTACCAATAGAGTTCATCAGGTATGCGCTCATTGATTTAACTGCCTTTTCGATTTCGTAGCCACTTCCGTCAGCTTTTGGAGACGCTGTAGCTTCAAATGCTTGTGCAGATGAGCCTGGAACGTCATTTTGACCAGGTATGTAAAGCTCAAGCTCCGAATCATCTCCCGTTGAAACACTGGCATTAAGAGTGAGCTCTTTACCCTGAACCTGAACGGTGATTGGTATTAGGTACTTATTCGGACCCTTAATGACATCGCCCTCTTTGCTGCCAGTAGCTTTGTATGCCTCTATCCCCTTGGTGAGGACATCAACAAATTTGTTGTTAGCGGCGGTGTCGCTAAATCGTTCAAATGAAACATTTTTTGTTTCGTTTCCTAATCCAAATTTAACGTTAATCTGGCCAGAGGTTGTGCTTATCATTCCGTTGTCGTTCCACTCTTTGCCGCTAGAGTAATGCTGACCTATCTGATTTTCTAATATTTCAGTAAATGAGTCAACTCCCGATTCTCTAAGATACACGTCCGCGTTCATTTTACTTCCAGTCGTGCCAGTCATTTGATTATCGTAGTATCTCTGAAGGGCCATTTCAAGGGTGTTTGCGCCGACCTCATTCATAAGCTTTGGAATTTGATTGTTAAGGGCTGGCCTTAAAGAGGCAAACTCTTCCGCGTTAAGGGGTTCTCTCGTGCGACGCTTTCTACCATCTTCCAGCTGTTCAACTTTCATCTTATACAGCGGATATGAGACTGGCGATGCTTTCCCATCACTACTAACTCTTGATGTCCTCAAGAATACCACCTCCGTGCCGTCGCCCATGTCATGAACTATGTTTTCAGTCTCGAGGTCTCCAAGAGTTGGGTCGGTAAACTTAAATCCTACACCTTGAACCATTTTATCGAAGTCTACAAACTTAACACCTTTATCTGCTCCGCTTCCGCCTTCTTTTTTGCTAGAAATGATGTTTCTCTTCATCTCGTCTTCGACGGTTGCCATGGCCACTGTAGTGTAGTCATCTAAAACCCGCCCCCCAATGTTCCTTATACCCTCGTCTTCTGAGTTTAACAAATCGTCAATGCTAATACCTTCTGGATTGCCTAGCCTTGCCATTACACCCGGATAGGTGGCTTCTACCTCACTAGCAAGAGCAAAAGCGCCTCCTGGAGCAGTTAGCAACCTTCTAACTTCAGTTCTTGCGTCTTCTTCGCTAGCTCCATAATCGACATCCAAAACCTTGCCCATAAAATTCCCCTCATTATCATACTCCCCTTTTGAGGACTCGCCGAGTTTTTTCTTTTTCAACTTTACATTGTCAAGAACGTAAGCGGACAAGTCAGCGCCTCTGTATAGCATTTTATTTAATAACTCAGAGGCATCTGGGTTCATTGTGTATATTCCGTCTTCTCCTTTTACTGCAGCCGGAGCGTTTATCTGACTAGATATTATAGCCCTATTAGTAGAAGAGCGCACCCCATACTCATCTTGCTCTGCAAATAGTTTAGCGTTCTCAGTGGCTCTTGCCCCTAGTTGCTTGTCTAAGGTTACAGCCTGAAGCAGCTGATGTTTTTTACTCATGAAGTCTTTCCAAGAGTTTGGATTCTTCATCGGGTCATTAAGCTCGTTTGCGTTTTCGGCAACGTACTTAAAAAGGTCTTGATGCATTGCAGTAACGCCATCTATAGAGGCTTCTCTAACGCCAGAAAGGTCAATACTAGCTACGTCGCTTATAGTCTTTTTGACTTGCTCGTCTCTAAGCCTTTTCTTTTGAACCTCTGCGCCTACTAAATCACTAAAGTCTAAGACCTGAGCGAATCCTACGTTTTTATATGCTGGTGTTTTGGCCATCATTCAAAGTTGTAAAGCTCTTGCATAGGAGTGTTTGAAATTGCATTCCGATACATTGGCCTAAAAACATTATTCATATTGTTGAAGGCGCTTCCAAGAACACCCTGCATGGGGCCAGGAACCGTTAAGTTTTGGCCTCCAAGAAGTCCAGAAGCATCTATATTGCTCTTGGTGGGAAAGGCCGATTCCTGACCTTCAAGGGGAGTCAAAAGACTCTTAACCTTTTGTGTTTCCTGAGGGGTGGCCTGCTCAGCGCTTTTCGGATTAAATAAGTCAATTCCCTCCGACTGCAACTGATATGCTCCTTTGGCCGCTCCCATTATGTTCTGCATGCCTGCTGCTTGAAACTGTTGCGCTGCCTGCATCTCTTGCTGAAAAGGCTCTAGCTGATTTAGCTGAAAAGCCTTGTCTTCATAGTTTGCGTAATTAGCCCTGACATCCATAAGTGATTGGATGTTTGAGACTCTGGCTTGCGCGTCAGCCGAAAGAAGCCCCATGTAAGAATCTCTTTGCTTTTGAGCAATTGCAGAAACCGCTCCTATACCAGCTTTTCTGTCCGACATTCCGGCCAGTTCGGTAGACCCAGCCCTTTCTATGTTTTGAAGAAATTCTTTCTTCTGAGCGTCGGGAAGACCATAATACGACATCCTTTCCGCCTGAGACATATTCTTCTCAATGGCATCCGGTATCATGTATTCTGGCCTGGTCGCGTTCTTCGCTGCTTGGAATCCAGCAAGAGACTGAAGTGCCCCAACCCCTGCTTGAACTGCTAATAATGTTCCTACTGGCATCTTACAAAGTTAATATTTTTTTTTTGACTTGTATTGCATCTTGCTTTCATGGCAAGAATGCATACTTTTTATTTTCTCTTTAGCGCTATTAAACGTTTTCTCTTTGGGTATATTTCTGTATCCTTTGTGAAGTCCTCCAGCTTTACCCATTGTGTCTAAAGGATTTAATTAGATTTACGTTTACTGCAAATAACTCAACCTTGTTAGTATTATCATTAGACAGTCTAATTATAGCAGCGTAGTCTCTTATTCGGTCACCCTCTAACAAAGGGTTACTAACATTTGGTGTGTTAACATCAAACAGAATGTCTGAGTAATAAAAGCCTTCTCGCTCTTCAAAATCTGATTTAAGTAGGTTAGTGCTTTGTCCCGAAGGAGTGGTTATAGATGTAGCTGCCCAAGCATCATCCCCCTCTAGTCCAATCGCCAAGAATACTTTTTTGTCAGAAGGAGAAGAATTAGACACAACCTTCACAGAGGAATTATACTGTTCTCCGTAGAAGTTGTTTCGAGTTTCGTTATCTCCGTGAAGATAGAAGTTTCCGTCTTTGAAAGAAACTAAATCCTTAAATATGTTCACTATCATATCCGGAGAGTAAGAATACCTAGACGTCCATCGCTTAGCCTTTTCGTTAAAAGCTACGGTTTCCGATGAGTTTACCTTGTCTTGTATGCTTATTATGTACTCCGAGTTCTCAGGGTCAAATCCCCCTATTACAGTTCCATTGACTGCGGTGGGTGTTCCAAGCAAATCCATGAAGTAATTAGACATACCTACATCAGATATAGGCGTCAATCCATCTCTAGAAAGCCTAAGGACAGAACCTCTTTTTGCGTCAGTAAAATATATTCTACCTCCGAATTCGGCAAAACTTTCTGGGTTTCTGGATATTCCATACTCCCCTTGATAGGATATAGCGTCTGAAAGAACGTTAGCCGTAGTTCCAACAAGGGTTCCGCCTCCTTGGTTGTCAAATATAACATTCCTTGACACCATGGACTTATTCACTTTGTCCTCTTGAAATATAATCAGGCTGTTCTCCTGAGAGAATAGCTTTTGAATAGGCCCGTTGGCTCTATCGTATTCCTTATAGGGCTGAAGCACTGGATTAAAGTCAGACAGGCCATTTATCTTAGTGCCGCTCACGTATGGCATAGAATGAGTTACCTGAGACGAATACCTTGTTTCTCCTTGGTCGTTGTCTGAATAGTTAGCTCGCCCTCCGTCCCTGTACGTAGAATAAGATGTGTCGGATATGCTAGGGGACTCGGATATAAAATAAACCTCTTCCTCTTCGGCCTCATACCTTCTAATAGCGACATAAACATCTCCTCTATTGAACGTGCCTGTCGGTTGAGAGTGAGCAAGAAGATTAACCCCCGTAGAGCCAAAGCCAGTTCCGCCGAGACCCCCTGTAGAGGAACCCAAAGACACTTCAATTATTGGATACTTTTCAGATATCTCATGATAAATCTTATCCTTTTCAGCAAAATTATTTCTTTGCTTGTAGATTTCTATGAGTAAGTTTTGATGACCATTATTTTCATCCTCAACGAGCGACAGGTTAAAGTCCCTTGGAATGGTTATTATGTAGTTTCCGTTCGCGTAGTCTTTAGCCTTTATTATTGGCAGGTCTATGATTTGGTCTACATATTCTCCAGTAGCATACTTTAGCACTCTAATCCTGTCTCCGGGAGAAAAATCATATGATACGTTAGAGTCCGGAGCACCGTTATTATAATCTGATATTGACCTTAGGCTAAGGTTTACTTGGTCGGGGGTTACCTCAGCGGGAAAGGCGTTTCCGGTTGGATATTCCGCCACAACAAACTGCAAAAAGTCATACCCTATGCTATTTCCGGAATAGTACCAGCTATAGTATTTTGCCCAAGAGGGCGGATTAGACGTTATACTCCAGTTTATATTAGATATAAACTTACTCAAAGAAGAGTCGTCTTGCCTTTCGTTTAGGTGAGGAACATAAATTGAATTACCTATACCTCCTTCATTTATCACATTAAGTAATCCGTGCCTACCATAGTCGTCGTGATAAGCTAACGCGAAAGAATGATTTGCCCCGCCTTTGAACGTGGAGAATTTATTACTGTGAGGAAATGAATTGCCGTTTCCGAAGTTGCTAACCCTAAGCTTAAATGAAAATATACCTATTGTGCCTGCTGTCTCTCCTGTGTCATTAACATTAGAGTAGCCTCCATTGATATTAGCGGCAAGCCCATCCGTAAGATGCCAGTAAAAACCACCATGTTCGTTACCCCCTAGGTAATCAGCAATAGCCTGTTCGTCGTCTCCGGCTACATACTCAGTCCAATCATTGAAAACGTCTGAAATCTCTGGACTTTCGTTTTCGGATAAAAAATGAATCTTGTCAAAAAACTTTAGTCCATTGAAGGATTCTCCCGAGGGGCTTTCATATTGATGAAAATTGTAGGCTACTGTACTCCAGGGAGTCGATAGTAGAAAACCCGGAACTATTGAGTCTCTCCAAACCCCAGATGTAGCTCCAAAAGAATACATTCCATTAGAGCCCACTAAATCATAATTAGAGAGATAGTTAAAAAGAAATTCATACGGGTCTAAAGATTCGGCTGGTATAGTAACTGATATAATCCAGTTTTCAGACGCAGGCTGTGTGCTAAAACCGCTGTACTCGTTGTCGTTCCACCCTGAGCTCATATTAGCCGAATAAGGTTGGCTTTTCTTTCCTGATGAGAATGATATATCTATGTTCGAGCCAGCCTCAACCTCATAGCCAGCATTTTCTATTATCTGCTTAAATGATTCAGCCGTATGGTTGAACTTCCTTTTTACTATCGCGTGTTTTATGGCGTATTCTTGGGCTGTTTGGTTTGCTTGCTCTGTTTGAAACAAAGCTCCAGACAGGTTCTCGCCATCTTTAAAGTTTAAATCTTCACCAGAGAGCAGGTCGCTTAAAAACACCGTGTTGCCAAAAGTAGGAGGCTCCTCTAGGTCACCTATGTAGCTTTGAACTCCTTCATAACCTACCGAAAGCTGAGCCTCTGCCTTGTGGTTGTCATATCCAGACAGGTAGTTTCCGTAAACCAATTTATTTCCATCTACTATCTCCTGGCTCTTAGCCAACCTAGGCAAGTCATCGTATGGCTTTATAGAATCATTTATGTCTAAAGAAGTGTATATTCCGTCATTATAGAAAGAATAAATCTTTTCTTCGTTTGTAGACGCGGAAACATCCACATCTGAAATAAGAGCAAAGTCAGAATCGTTCTGACTAAAACATATCTGAACTTTATCTACGGTTTCGTGCCCAGAGTTGTAGTATATGTTTATGTAGTTGTAGGCGTTGTATGAAACAAGTTCAGACGATGTAAACGCAGCAAGAAAATCTAAATCCGTATAGCTTAAGTCGCTTGTGGCTGACCACGCGGATTTCTCTCCGTCATCATAAACGTATCTGTATTTAAACTTAAAATACTTTCCGTCCCTAACGTTGTTAGTTTTAACAGACTCATCTGTAAGAAACTCAAACGTGGGCTTATTTATCGGCTGCGCTTTTATAGCGTTTACAAACTGTTCTTTCTCTAGGTCAGTTCCTGTTTGCAGAAGCTGAGAATATCTATCATCGCCTGTTCCTCCAAAGAGAGTGTGGTTTACAGCCTTGTCTATGTTTATTTTCCTGGGAGGATTGTAGTCATCCGTCCAGTAAAGAAGTCCGTTTATATCGTTAATCCCAGTTATTAGGTAGTCCTTGCTAAAGTTCAATATTGAGTTTTGAAGAACAACCTTAATTGCCCCGTCCTCATGAAATCTTTCATAAATACCATGCTCTCCCGATTCACTACAAACAAACCACAATACGGAGTCTCTCTCGCTTGAAGTGTGAGCGCCAATGCAAACATCCCCTTGACTTAATAAGTAACCGGGGGGCAGTGGTTTTAATGTGTTCCCTTTAATATTCTCTAAGGCTCCAGTATCCGAGCCGTCAGAAGACACAGCCCTCACATTTACCGCGTCCCTGTATGAGCCGTTTTCTATGAGCCTATCGTCCTTGTCCTTGTCTAGGCCTCCCAAAAAAACTTTCTTATCTATAGGCATGCTTTATAGCTTTGGAGCTGATTGAAATCCTTTTCTAGCCATTTGCATGGCTTCGTCTTTGTTAAAGCTCTTCATTCTAGCTCTAGCCAGTCTCTTTTCGTTGTAAAAGTCTCTTCTAGATAGTTCTTTTTCGTTTGCGGGAATGTTTCTTTTAGACCTCAAAGACCTGTGTCTTATCCCGCTCCTTAGCGCTTCTTCTGCAAAAGAATGAACCTTCATGTTTCCGTCTGGGGTAGTGCCGTCAGATATATACTCCATGATTATAGTGCTGCCTGCAGCGATACTATCCACCAACAATTGATTGTTTTCTCTGTCAACTCTGTAGTACCCCTTAGAGTTCTGACCGCCTCTTGCCCCGAATCTTTTCCCTACAAACTCTCCGTTCTTTAATCCCTCAAACCAGTAAACGGTATCTATCGGAGTCTCAAATGAAACTTCAGGAGTTCTGCTTACCACATAACCGCAATCGTCATAGGACTCCACTAGGCAAAGCCCCGGAGCCTCACCTAAAGGAGCAACGACCCCGTTGGTGCATATTCCAATCTTTACGTAATTAACAAAATCTTGAGGCAAATCATACCTAGTCTTGTTTACGTCATGAGGAGCTAGCTCGATAGAGCGAATGTTTTGAACGACGTCAAAGTTAAGCTCCTTCAGAGTACGAACCGCAAAGTCAGTGTACTGCAAAAGTTTATGGTTTGTGTATTGTCCCTCTTCGATGAGGACGCTTCTCACTACTTCGTCTATTGTTACGTACTGACTCATAAGCTTATATCGTCGTTTTTGTTATCTGCTGGTGTTCTAACTCCATATAGCTGCGCTACCTGTCTAATGATTTCTGACGCCAACCCATTGGGTATAACGTACTCGTCATCGTCGGGCACTGTGCCAGACACCGCAACCATTTTTATCAAAATAGTAGAGGCCCAGTCTGAATCCAAATCACCGTCTAGCCAAATCTTTTGGTTCTCAACAAAGAAAGATATGTTGTTTAGGTTGCTCTTTGAAGCCATACCATTGAACAAGGACATATATCCATTTCTCATAGGTATGAACGGATTCGCTTCATCCTCAAGTAAGCTAACGTGATAAACCCCTATATCATTAGGCAATGAGAAGACGTTGTATTTTAGCTTAAGATAATGCCTTTTTCTTGACGCATCGTATTTAGGGGTATCTGTATATACATTAAGAAAGTCAGCCGCAACGTAGCCCTGACCTTCTATCTGAAGGTTTTGATACATCCACTTCACAACCGCAGCATCTCTTGCTTGGTCTACAGCAATCATAACCTCTCTAAGGTCTATGTTACGGTCTTGAGTGGGCTTAAACCCAGAAACAAGCCTTATGACCTGCTCCGCTAGAGACTTTCTGGTAATCATTAGATTCCTGCGTTTTTCTGAGTTTCGCTATATTGAATGAGCTGAGGCTCTCTCAGGTTAATACCAATATAGCTTAATATTTTTACTAGAATCTCATTTAGAGTTTCTTCTGGAAATTCTAGATTTACGGAATTTGATTCATCATGAACTGGTCTTCCGTTGACCGTGGTAAAAGCCCACAAAGGCTTTGCTGGTCTCCTCAGGTAGGTTAGTACGACCCTATTAGACTCTTCTGGATAGAACTGTATTCCTTGTTCGTAAAAACAAGCAATAGGATAATCTGGCTCTGGACTAACAATAGCGCTGTTTAACATATACCCTAATTCTGAGTCATCCACAACAGTGACCTCGACTTCTTTCTTGTTAAAGGTCATGCCAGCCCCCTGAGAGACCGTTACGACCCTGCAAGACGAAAAGTGGACATAATCATTGGGATAGTTTAGAAAGCCGCTAGAAAGAGCTGTATCGAGCTTCTTTACAAAAATCCTAAGGTCATCGGATATCTTCTGAGTCTCTTGGTATGAATATTTCGGAAACGGCTGCATGGGACCCCCTATCATTTCTGGGTTGCCAAACTTCTTCATCAGCATCTCCATCTGAGCCCTGTCCGCGAGTAAGTTAAACTCGCTAGGTTTTATGAATCCAGACTGTTCTTTGTTAGAGAAGAACTGAACGGCTTTATACAGTTCGTTTACGTTAATCATTAGTATTTGCCTCTTCTTGATTTAGGGGAGCTCTTTTTAGAGCCTCCTTTCCCCGCCCATAGATTTTTGCAGGCCCAGTATCTAGCGGTAAGCTTGTTTTTTGCTGACCCACACTTATGCCTAGCCTTAAAAGACTTTCTTGCTGCTGCTGAGTAATTATGGCCGTACCCTTTAGCTCCAAAATGTATTAGCTTCTCCTTTCCTCCGGAGCACGCTTTTACCATTTTTTTCTTTCCAGGCCTGGTAGAGCGCCTTGGCTTATTGCAAGGCATGCTCTTTTTGTTTACTCTTTTAGCCATTACTTCTTCTTTTTCTTTTTCTTCTTTTTAGCTTTTGCCGCTGCTGCCTTACCTGCTTTTGTGTAAGGGTATTTCTTTCCGTTTACTACTGGCATTATTTCTTCTTTTTTTTACGTTTTACACTCTTAACTCTTTTGGCTTTACCTGATGGCTGACCTTGTTTCTTTTTTTGAGCTACTCTGCTCCTCTTTTCAGAAGCTGTTAGCTCAGAAGCTGTTTTTGGAGTTTTGCTGCTGACTCTTTTGCTTGGCCTGCAGTAAGGAGTGCCTCTTTTCTCTCCCTTGCTCCTACCGCATGGCTTTCCGGTGCGGACATCAATCCACTTTTCCTTAAACCATCTTTTAAGCGAAGCTCCCTTAGCGGTTTTTCTTACAGCCATTATTTCTTTTTTCTCTTCTTTTTCTTCTTGCCTCCTGTGCCCCAATTTGCAGCACCTACCTTCCTGCACTTAGCTAGAGCACCGCTCGCGTATGCTGAAGGCCAAACCTTGTACCTAGACTTTACTTTATGGTAGCACTTATCCTTTGCCATTACATCTGAATATACGGGATGATAAGAGAAAAGTGAGCTCTCGAGGCGCTGCTAAAATTTCCCGAATCAATCTGGAATGTAACGTCCGCAGGGCTAGCAGAGTGGTACGGAGAGTTTAAACTACCTGAATTATTTAAAGTCACCTCATCAGCCGCACCACCCGTTCCGTATATAAATGTGCTTTGAAGCGCAGTGTTACTTATTAGGTTACTACCTCCTATTGATAATGTTACGTTGGGGTTGTCAGTTGATATTGCTGAATCAATTTTAGCCATTATTCTATCGCCTAAAACTATTGAGTTAGCAGGAAGCGCACCTAATACAATAGAGCCAACTGCAGTAATTTGACCAGAAAACTTAAGTATAAGGTTCTGAGTTGCAGCATTTTCAATGGACGAAAAAGCAAGAGTTCCCGCACTATTTTTAGACAGATAGAACTTCTGGTTTGTGGCTGGAGTTTGCTGAGGAAGCTCATCTACTATCTTAACACTTCTAGACATTTCAGACCAGCCAAGAACAGAACTCACATACTTTAAAATCATAAACTTGCCAGAAGGAGCATCGCCTCCATCCTCGTTTACCCTTAGAACGAAGTTGGAGCCATTAAGGTCTATGTTTCCGGCAGAGGTTATCGTAATCCCGTTGTCATCTCCGCCTATCTTCGGCATAACAAACAGTATATCTCCTGGCTCAAAATCTCCAGTTATGCTGTTTACAGTTCCGGCGGAATCGGTATAATTAAGATGCAAAGAGCTTATAAAAGACTGTCTTGTTGCGGTTATAGTGGTTACACTAGAACTGACGGACTTCACTTCGTCAGGAAATGTGTCTGACAGGTCTTTTGCTCCAAAGGCTGGGGCGTCTGATAGGCTCTGAGGAGTCGCGTTCAGTCCAGTCACAGAAATATCCGAAGCTACTCCTGCCCCAGAAAATGAAGTCGTAACTGCCCCAGCTGAATCATACTTGAATTTAAAGTCGTCAGAAGACAACTTTTTTATGGACATTATTTTTCTGTAATCTTCATAGCTGTTTATTTCTATAAAGGTCACCAACCTGTTGGCGGAATCAAGTATATAAAATACCCCTGTGTTAAATTTACTAGGTATAGTAGCCATTAGAAGTTCGAGTTAATGTTAATGTTTATGGACATTTCCGTAGCTATAAATTGAGAGTGATTTTGCACAAACCAGTCAGCTGAAGGAATAAAGAAAAAATCCCCAATAGAAGACTTTGTATATAAGGCTACTTGAACCCACATCAAATAGTTTGAAGCGGCTGATTCAGATTGGACAATACTTTCATTTATAACTCTAACGTCAATGTTTGAGCTATTCATGGTTTCCCAAGCGGCAGAGCCTCCAGCATTCCCTGTAAAACTCAATGAACACATTGAAGTAAATTTACTGTTAGCCAATAGACCTGCAGCGCTAACAAACACATTGTATATTGCATAGTCAGAGCTAGGCGAAATAAATACATTATTAAAGCTTTCTTCAGAAGCTGGGAAGTTTCCACTTTTAACGAGATAGTCGGAATCAATACCCGACACACCCCAGTTATATGCGCTTGAATTTGCAAAATCATCTGTCACTTGAGGGAAGTCAACGTTCAAAGACATTGATATGCTTTTGAGCGAATTCACACTTGTATCAACCGTGGTTATTTTCGCATCAAGGTCATCTACGATGTTTGTTAGGTCTGTGGAGTCGCTATTGCCGAATGTATCTGCAACGGCACCAGAACCAGCTGAACCAACATACGATTCTAACTCACTTATATCCGTCTCGTTTGTGGTTATAGAAGCCTGTAACGTGGCGTTAGCGTTTGTCTGAGCTGTATTGTTGTTGTTAGTTAACGTGCTTAATGAGCCAAATGCCGGAACGGTAAGTAGATAAGTGTTAAACGTCGTGTCGTTTTTGCCAAGAGTAAATGTTCCAGCAGGGTCTTGATTAACGGTTATAAAGCTGTCTCCATCCGGGACAACACTCACATTCGTGCTAGATGCATCAGCCGCTGCGTTCACAAAGCTGCCTACATTGCCAAGTATGTCCAGAACCATCGCTCCATTGGCAGTACCACAAGAGCATTCATCTGTTGTATTTGCAATCTTCTTAGCGTCCGTAACATAAGCTTGAACGTCTTCTGGCTTTCCGCAGTTTACTGCTGCTTGAGCTAAGCTAAATAAATGAGCCAGCCTGTCGAGGTCTGATTCGTATCTGTCCGCTAAAACCTTATTTGTCGGCTTTGCAGTCTCGTATCTCTCATTAACCTTCTTGATAGCCGTATACATACAGCAAAGACCGTTGTCGTTATTGACAGAGGTCTCTTTAATGTTTTTTACCTCCTCTTCAAAGAATACCGATATGGCTCCGGAGGGGTAGGTCGTAGAAGCATATGATAGTGTTTCTACTAAAGTTGTGTTCCAGGCTCCTATATAAAGAGGCGAAAGAGTGTAGCTATCGTATGCAGAAGGAATTGGGAAGTCCGATATGCCAGATGCTTCTGGATACTCCACTGTTGTTACTCTCGATATTGTCGGAGAGTTAAATCCAGTCATTGCAAACTTCACGGTGGCGTCAGACCATTTAAACCTGGACGCTGGTATATCTACCGATATGGTTTGACCTGCAGTAGCGTTTGTGTATTCAACCGGGACAGACAGGGTAGTCACTGAGCTATCGTCATTGTTGGTGGCTACAAAAGACCAGCTATGATTGTAGAGGTCTATCGTCTCATTAACTGACGCGGTTGCATCATGAGCTACCGAAACAGAGGTAGATGTAGAAGCTCCGGGCTTTGTAAACACTATCGTGTAGTCTTCCGTGCCTTCGGCCAAGAAATTTATCCTCTTATAGGAGCTTGATATCTGAAATGTAATTTTCATCTTTGAATATTAATTCTCTATTTGGTTCTTGGCCAATAGTAATTTTATGTCATGAATATCTTTGGTCAACTGAACTAGCATTTGCTTTAGCTCGCCAGTATTGTTTTCTAGCCCCATGACTCTGGACTGAAGTTTTGCTATGTCAAGCTGAAGCTTAACATACACACCTACTAGCGAAATCGCTAAAATCACTATCTCGTACAAGTTCATTATTTTAAGTGTTAAATATAATAATAATTCTAGAAAGGGGTTTTACCCCCTCTCTAGATTATCTAATCAGTACTATCAGCTCGCTCCGGCAAATTGGTCATTTACGTCCAAAGTAATTTCCTCTCCAAAAAGAGTAACTTTAATGACGTCTGAGGCTACGGTTGATTTGGATGTAATGTCATGTCCTCCACTTCCTAACCTAACAGGAATAAGCTCCTTGGTATTTGGCTTAATCACCAGGAATGGAACATCCGTAGTGGCATCTCCAATCAGGGTTAAATACCCAGTTCCCGACTCAACAAGCATATATCCGTAAGTAATATCTGCCTCTGCAGTGGTATGAGTACTAGCGTCTACCAGAGCAGTTGGGGTTCCTACGGTAGCGTTTAGGGTGTACGACGCAGACTTAATGTCCACATTTTCCGGAGTCACTTCCAGAATAGCAGTGGCAGAGTCGTCGTAGTAAGTTATATATTTCTCGCTAAAGAAATTTAAATCTGGTCTTTTGGGAAAAGAAATTCTCGTTTCGCAAAAGTCCTTTACCTGCTTCATTTCAGGCGCGGTCATTGTATGATTCATTTTTTAGTTTTTTTGGGTCTTCCCCTTGTTGGTGTTTGTGTTTCTTCCGTCTTGCCTCTGTTGAGTAGCTTCTGTATTAGATTGTAAGTTTCCTTACCGTCATTTTCAAAGGTCCACTCAGCAAACGCTTGATGCATATCTACCCCTAACGGCAAAACCTTTATAGACTCAGTTTTGTCAGCGTGAACAAGGAAAGCTTGTCGTTTAGTTTGGTCAAAATGAAGAATACCTTCGTCTGCAGCCTTTCTTACCTGCGAGACTCTTTTCATCACTGGGTCGTTATATACGTCCAGAAAGTACTCTGACTCATTTCTAGCAACTCTAAACACATCAAACTTAATCTCGTCGGCACTACGGTCGATGTTGATTTTGGCAGAGCGACAAAAGTCAAGTAGAGATTCAAAGTCCATATTTCTGGCTATTGTTTCAGCCTCATAGGATACATTGAACTCTTCATTAAGCTCTTTTGCTTCAAGTTCTGCATTTTCTTCAAAGAACAATGGAGTTACTCTTTCGTCTCTGTTAAGATTTGACTCATTCCAATCGCATTTTGCTAAAAAACTAACAATATGCGGGTCCTGTTCGTGAACTGTAAAAACGCCATTCTTGAACACAATCCTTTCCACTAATGCGTTAGGACTTTGTTCGTCTTCAAAAATTGACTTTTCTCCTTTAGCGCATCTAATATATCTACGTGAACTTGTTTTATCATCGTAGATAAGTTGTCTTGCGTTTATGGATGTTGTCAAGGGATACAGCCTTTCGTATGAGTTGTTCGGAAGCCGTTGTGAAAGAACGTAAGTAATCATTTTTATTTAATTTAATTTATTCAACAAGGGTAAAACTAGGAGGGAGCGATTCCCCCTCCCGTTTCACATAGATATTATTATGAGCCTGTAATCCAGACGAATCTGTTATTGGCAAATCCTTCGAAACCGCGCTCAGTTCTGTAGTTGAGCTTCAATTGGTCGATACCGTTAGTCTTAACGTCCAAACCTGCACCGCCTTCCATCCAGTGCTCCATCTCACGGCTGTAGCCTTCGGCTGCCTTGTAGCGGATTCTCAAAGAAGGAATAGAAGCTCTTGATTGAGCGTCACGCTGGCTGTCCATAGGGATAACACACCCCTCGGTTGAGTAACCAGCAGCGCCCAACAACTCCGGATAGCTGAATGGGTCGTACTTCATCTTGTGGAACGTGTAACCACCGAGGTACATAGAAGATATTCCAAAACCAACAGCCATCTCTTGAGAGCCATTGAATGCTCCGTAAGAAATACCACCGTTTGTGAATCTATTGTCAACAGTCAAGCTCAAATCAAACTTCAGAGAGAGGTCATGTCCCAACATCAACAAGTTTTCTTTAGCCCCTCTTTCAGCGTCGAGAAGGTCAACAATATCTACCAATCTATTAATGGTGTCGCCAGCACTAGTTTGCCAGTTACCAGTAATCGCACTATTACCAGACTTAGCAAATTGCTCAAGGCCTTCAGTGTAATTAATTGCTCCAGAAGCGCCCTTGCCCACAATCATTTGAGTTTCGCAGATGTTATTAAAGCGGCGGAAAGTGTCGCCCTCACCCTTCAAAGCCCACAAGTAACCAGTACGTCCAGTTGCTGGGTCTTCTACTTCAAACCAAATCTTTTCGGTCAAAGCAGAACCAGTAACCTCGAACGCCTCCTTCATAATCTGTACGTTATTCTTGTACTCGATTACAGAAGGAGTCAAGCCTGCTGGCTGGTCGGTTCCTTCAGCAAAGGCGTTACCTACGATAGCGTAAGGAGTAGCGCCAGTAGGAATAACTGAGCCGCTCAGATTTACGTAATCGGCACTTACCGCTGTTTCTGTTTGCGTTACCGCGCCAATGCGAATCATGTGACCGCCGTCGGCCAACAGGATGTCGCCTTCTCTTATTGCAGAGATTTCGTCTCCGTCAGAACCGCCAGTAAACTGAACAGGTGCAGTGGCGACAAACTTGAGAGTGTTAAGCGTTGTTGTGCCCGTGACTTTTGTGTGAATGAAGCCTTCTTCGTAGTGAACGAAAGATGTAGAGTCTACTGGCGCCTTGTTACCCAACATCTCCATGAGGCCAGTTAGGTTTTGTGTTCCGTAGCGCTCTACGAGCATTTCTCCTCGGTCTGCATCGGTAATAGCGCCCATGCTGTTGAGGAAGTCCGTAGACGAGATGTAATTGTTAGTAGTTGCAATCTGCATACTACTGGGTGTTGCATTTGTATATGCCATAGTTTCTTATTTTAAAAAAATCCTTTTTGTTTAGCTTGCTCCAGAAGCTGAGATTGTATGTTTTTAGGACCTGAAGGCCTAGACTCTTTGGGTGAGGAAACATTGTCTCTATTAGAAACAACCTCCTCCCTTCCTTGAGATTTAGCCATTGTAAAAGCAGCGGATATAGCTTGGTCGAATAACTGTATTTTCAGTTGGTCTTCCATTAGCCTTTTCACGTTCTCGCTTCCGTCTTGATTCACATACTTACCGAAGTAATTATTTAAATCTTTTAACTCAGATTTTACTTTACCCAGCGCCTCTTGAGGAACTTGGTATTTAAATGAGTCTCCAGAAACAATCTCGTTAACCGATTGAGAATCGAGCTGCTGCTCCCATCTCTGTTGAATAGCTTTTATTTGCTCTTCATTGTTAACGGCTTGCTGTTTTTGCTTTGGCTGGTACTTCTCTTGAAAGGACTTCAACTCTTTCCTTGCTTTAGCTGCTTCTCTTTTAGTTTTAATTTGCTTAAGCTTTATGTCAGAATCAACGTCTTCCTCAGAGTCATATCCATACTCGGACTTATACAGAAAATCTATCTCCTCTTGAGACAAGTCCTTTTCATTAAAACCCATAAACTCTTTAATGACAGATTCGTCATTTAAGTCGTCAAAGTTTTTGGTGTAAACGGACATGTACTCTTCTAGCGACCAACCCTCTTTGGCTAATTTGTCAAGCTGCTCAATCGTTTCGTTAGCGTACTTAACTGTTTCACCTTTGGGCTTTTCATCTAGAGCCTTGAAGATATCTTCCATAGATTCAAACTTTCCCTCAGACCTTTCTCTAAGGAGTTGTTCAAAATCTGCAGAAGGTTTATTTTCTGGTTCAGAACTCTCAGCTGTCAAAGAACTCTCTTCTTTTTTTTCTTCAATCTTAGGCTCCTCATTAGGAGCTTCAGTTGCCTGTGCTTCTTGTTGTTCAGCTACCGGAGCTTGTACCTCTTCTTGAGTGTCTTTTCCGGCGACTTTACCACCAAGAGCTTTGGCTAGTAAATCTTCAGTTTTCATTTTATTAAATTATTTTACAAATGTATTAAAACTTTCTTACTCGGGTTAAATCAGAGTCTTGGTCATTAGAGGCTAGCTCTATATGCCTGTCTTTATCCTCTCCAACCTTATTGAGTTGTTCCATTTTCTGTTTATGCTCTAACTCAGACATTTGCATCTTGAGCTGATACTCCATCTGCATTTTTTCTGACTCTAGCTTAGTTTTCATTTGCTCTATCTGAGCTTCCATCTGAGCCGTGGCTTGAGCCGACTGTTGCTGAATCTGTGCGTTCATCTGGCTGTTCTGTTGAGCCTCCTCTTGCTTGGCCTTTCTACGTTTCTCCCTAACAACCTTTAGTTTTCTTTCGGCCAGCTTTATGTTCTTTATTCTCCTTATCTCAGTAGCGTCTTCTAACTCTATCGATTGAGTCTGAAGAGATATCTGTATGGCCTGTTCCAAGAACTGTTTTTCAACCTCGTCTGGAGCGACCTCTAAGAATATTCCAAAATGCCTTAGCGGAACATTATCTATAACATCTATTGCGTCAGTGGATATTCTACCTATAGCGGAAATCAACGTATCATACATGTAGTCGTAAGCGTCCTTATACTTAATTACGTGCTGCATATAAAGACAGACATTTGAAGCAGAAGACTTCATGAGGTAGGCAAACGCATCGTCTATGTGGCGTGTTGCATTGTTCGACGCCTTAACCGCTAACTTTTGTATCCCAACCAATGAGTCCTTACTAGGCTTTGTTCCGTCTCGCATCTCGTTTAGACCCGTGACATCTCTAATTCTCTCTAGGTTGTAGTTATATACAAGCATAAACTCTTGAAGGGCGCTACCAACCCCGCCCTGTAGCTCTTGGAATGGATTACCGCTAGGCGTCACTCCGTCATCTTGAACGTTTCTAAAGTATAAGTTTCCAGTCTGCTGAAGAACATCTTGAATCTCGAGAGGGGTAAAGGTGCCTCCGTCTCCCTTCATAACGTTTTCTAACGCGTCCAGGTTGAACGCCATGCCCTTTGGCCTAGCCTTACCCATGTGCTGCGCTAACTTTAAGTGAGCAAGCTGAATCTGGTCAGCAAATGGAATCATCCTCTCGGTGAGAGACTTGCTTATTCCATCAACCGGAGATATCTGGTAAACGGTGTAAGAAGAATTGGCTTTAAATTTATCCTGATGAGGCCGAACCATGTTTTCTCTGACCCCATAGTCAAAGCAATGCTCAGAGCCTACAATCCACTTCCCGGTATACCAAACCTGATACGTGTCTTTATTTACTTCCCTTTTTAACCTAGGGTTTTTTGGGGGTTCGTAGTTATCTGGCTTTCTCGTAAACGTATACGTCCCATACTTGGTTTCTTTCTTTTCGTATATGTCAAAGTTTGTCGCTAGGAACTCCGCATCTAAAACTGATACTTTAAAGTTGTCATGCTCGTATGAGTTAGACATTTCGTAAAATATTGGCCTTCTTCCTATTTTATTCGGATTCCCGAGCTTACCTATGTGCTTGCTAGCTATTTCGTGCCAAACATCCGAAGGTACTTCTTCTTTAACAGCCGCTCTAAGCTCTCCTATGGTCATTTCTCTAACCTCCCCTACGTGATATATGTCTTTGTTGGCCGGGTCGTTAGAATAGCTTCTAACTAGGTTCATTGGGTCTACGTACCTCACATTCACCAAGCCCCCATCAACATCAACCTTAAGAGAGCCCTCGTTCAGGTCAACAAGGTCTCTTATTACCCTTTTCTTTATTTCGTCAAAGTCGTTATAAGAGAACACAAAGTCAACCCCCTCCTCCATGGATATCTCAGCTGCCTGCTTATAGTTGAGGTCCATGTAAAGCTCAAGCTCCTCATCCGAATCTGGAAGGTTCTCCGTGTATGAAGACATGTCCATTCCCGTCATCTTTCCGAAATCCTCATTGAACTCCTTGAGAATCATCTTTGCCTTTGTCTCTTTCTTTGCAGAGTATCTCTCCTCGACTGCGTCCCGGTCTATAGCAGTTGCAACTATCTTGTGGTCTTGGTTTATTACGCCATTTACAACCACATCAACAAACTTTGGGATTATAGGAACTATGCTCCAGTCGATTGAGGTGTAGCTCAAATCTCCAGTTTGGTCAGAAAACATTTGCTTGTACTTGTCTACAGCCTGCATTCCAGCTGAGTACCTTCTGTTCTCTCGTATTCTTCTAGACCTTATATCCAATAGGTTGGAGCTTTCCCCCACCCAGTCAGAATACATAGCGTTAAAGTATTGTATGCCGTATTCCTTTGTAGCCTTTTTTTCCTTAGAGCAGAACAGGTCAGGATATCCTGTGTAATTTTTTTGATTCATAACCTTATTCTTTTTGAAACCCCTCCTGAGTTATTAAACTTCCTCAAGAAAGGAGAGTGCTTTCTTTCTTCCTTTTGTCTTATTCTTTTTTGAGTAGCCAACAAAGCTATCCCGCTAGCCATTGTTGCGTCATATTTTGTTCTATTGTTGGGCTCGAACTTTAGCCAGTCGTTTAGCAGTCTAGGGAAGAATACGTTCCCGACCCCGCCTTCATCATCATATCCGCACCTGTCAAACACGTAAGACTCTATAGATGATATTATAGAGTCAATAACAACTCCAGTCCCTCCCGTTGTGGGTATACCAGCTATTTTTTGCCTAGACGAAAAATTAGTCATTGTGGTTTCTGGCCTAGCCATCAGGTAGTTGCCATACCCTCTTTGCTTGAAGTAGTTTATGATTCCAGGCTTGTTATTCTCCACTAATATCTGACATCCGTAAAACAAGCACTGCTTTATCATGTCCTCATAGAAAATCGTAACCTTGGGCGGTCTGGACACATACTCACATACAAACATGTGTGAGAACGCTGGCTCCGCTGGATTATTCTTTCTAAAGACATAACTAGCTGCGTCAGAGCGCTTTCCGTCTGTTGTTGTGTCGTGGTCATATGGGTCGCAGCCTGAAACCAGCCATGATTCGTTTCCGGGTCGAGTGCCACCCCTTGAGTTTGACTTTTGATTTTGGTCTTCCTTATCCGGTAGCCAAGAAATTCTCCACCTTCCGCTATCCCTGTTAGGCTCAAAAACAACATCTCCGTCTTCTTTTCCATTCCTCCAGATAAAATTACCTTTAGTAAGTAGTTTATCGTTAGTGCTGTCAAGGAACTCTAGTTGTTGATATATCTTTTCTGCGTTGAAGCAGCAATCCTTCGCCGGAGACCTAAGCGCTTCATCTGGTGAAAACGGGAATTGTCTTTTGTGCTCAGCTAAAGAGTTGGTGTCCCTAGCCAAAGACTCTCTCTGGTTTGCAAAAAACTCCTTTGAGCCAGTCTTAACGGAGTATCCGTCAATGCCATTTACAGGGGTTTCTGGGTTTTCAACAACTGAATTTCCATACTCGTCAATAAAGCCCTCGTATCCGTCATAACACGGAGTAAAATATCTGTACAGTCCGCTTTTGGTTCTGTTGTTCCCGTCTTTTTCTTCGAAATTGCTGTTCTCCCACAACTGCTTGAACTTGCTACCTCCACTGTCCATGTCGTTAACGGTGGACGTAAACAAAGCCTTCCCATAAACCCTCCTTCCCTCCGAAAGACAGGGCTTTACTATCTGCCAATTCTTTAAAACATCAGCCTCTTCCCACTTACCACACTCATCTGAGTTAAAGAACTTAAGCTTAGTAGAGTCGTATGAGTTTTCTTTTGTGTTTCTCCAGTCTATTTTAGAGTTCAGACCAACGGTCTTACTGACCTTTTTGTTGTTTCTGGTAATCTTACTGGCTGGCTGGCTAAAAGAAAGAACAGACTTAGGCGAGTCAGAGCCCTCCATGATGGGCTGGAAGAACTCGGGTAGCTCCCTGAACATATAAACTGCTTTCTGAAATAAATCGCTAGCGTCTTTACCTGTTTTGCTAAGCATTCCGCCGTGAGCATTCCTGTCTCCAGAAATATAATAAAGCTGTAAGCTGGCAGCTTTCCAAGAAGCTCCTTCACGTCTATGCTTCATGAATATCATTCCGTAACAGTCAGGGTCTTTTTCACAGGCATCCCAAAACAAAAAGAACCTCCTGTCCCTATCTCTGTACTCTGGATAGCCTACATCTATTTTACACCAGTTTAGATAGAAGTAGTGCGCCCCAGTTATGTACTTTGGGGTTCCGTCGCACATAAACCAATGGCCATGCTTTCTTCTGTCCCACTCCTGAACGACAAAAGCCCCCTGCTCTTCAGCAGTGAGGCTCTCGAAGTCTTCTGGAAGCTCGGTTCGAGTCCACTTCTGTTTTTTCTTGGGGAAGGAGGAACCCGCTATCTCTGACTTTTTTGGCTTTTTTGGTATTGCTACCGGAAGGCCGTTGATGCGCGTTTTTCCGTTGACGATTGTTTCGCCAAATTCAACAATATCGGATATGCTCGTTTCGTGCATCAATCCACAAATATATAATTTTATTTTTTATCTATTAAGCTCTCAACCCACCCCTCCTTCCACTCTTTGGTGTCATCGACTTTATCTAGTACTGCAGATATATCCGTGTTGGAGTTTTTAAGCTTTGATTGTATTTTTTTGACGGTGTCTAAAATACTAAAAGCATCCTCAAAACAAACCCTTTTTGCCTTTAGTGCAATAGCCTTTATGTTGTCGTCAAGCTCATCGCTAACATCAGAGCGAACCTCAGATAGAAGTATATGAAAGGCTTCTTTTCCGGAAAGCAGTAATTCTATCTCTCCTTCGTTTTGAAGCTTAAAGAACCTGCTTATCTTTTTGTTGAGTTCTTCGTTGCTGTTTGACACTGCCCCCTCAAGATGTTGTTTAGGGATTTTTGTGCGCTTAAAAGCAATTTGTTTACGCTCAGTAATATCATCGACACCAAATAAATCGGAATCAGGACTGTAGACAAGATTAATATACAAAAGCCATTCATGAGCAAGCTCAGAGGTGTGATTAAATTCTTCATATTCTTTTAATTCTGGATGATTGTCAAATACATTTCCTTCAAAGTTGTACTCCATCTTCAATCTTGGCTAAAATGTTATCTGCTCTTAATCGGTAAAGGGTCTCTCCGTTTATGTTCATATTGTATGCAGCTGACTTAAAAAATATTCTATCTCCTTTCTCGAGACCAATATCTTTTCCCTCTCTAGACGAGTACACGACCTTTCCGGTTTTCTTAGATAATTCACCTTCATTGGTTGACTTAATTATCTTAGAGCTGGACTTAATCTTGTCTGGCTTTATAAAAACAAAGTCATTTGTGGGGATAAAATCCTCACCTCTTTCCACTGCAAAAATCTGCTCGTAAGGAAGGTGATAAACTTCCTCTCCAAGAAGATTTATCTTGGACGAGTCCTCGACAATGAAATGATGAAACCAAATCTTATCCCCCTCCCTGATGTCTACCCCGTCATTAAACCGCTTAAAGCGGTTCAGATTTTCTGGCACAGATTTAACAGTGCCGTATTGCCGTGCATTTTTGGCCCTGTCAATTTCTGTGTCTAGCCAAATCTTAGTTCCGTTAGACATAACGTATTCATCCTCCGTTTCCTTCTCTACAGTAAAGTAGATATTAAATCCTAAAGTCTTCATTTAAATTAGATTGTATTCAATTGAGCAATTATTGGCAGAAATCTTTTTCCAAATCTGCGTACCAATTTCTGTCTCAACGTAAACGTTGTACATCAGTACCCCAAATCTATCAAAAAATTCCGTATCAACCATAATTTCGTTCAACAATCCAATCTTTGTTCTCTGACCAACCACATAAGCCATTCCCTCCTTGGGAGTTCCTTGTATTAGTTTTCTTATCTGTCCTTCCATATTTTCTGTATTTAATTAAGTGGGTGTGGGGGGAAGTCTTTGGAGGCAAAAATATACTTTAACTCTTCGTCAACTTGAAAGTCCATCTCTGGATAAGAATCTTTAAAGTTTCTTTCTACCATTTCCCTTATGTGCTCCTCTGCCTCTTGGTATAGCTCCATTATGTCATAGCTAGTGGCACCCATTCTTGAAATCTGTATGTTTCCGTCTTCGTTCTGCTCTAGGATAGATACTACAAAAGCAAAGTCAACAGAGTAATTATAGTCTTCTCTTAGGTCGTTTATCAAGTTCACTATCTCTTGAATCCTCATCTGCAATAAATAATCCTCGTTCATGCTCTAGTATTTTATCTTGAACTCTAGAATCTATGTACTCTTTTAGTGAGTCCTCAAATCTATCGTAACATTTATCAATGAAGTCTTTGGTTGGGTTCTTCCTCAAGCACAAGTTAAGTATCGAGTTCACCATCCTCTGTATCCTGTCTGTTTCGTATAACGACATTTTATTTTTACTTTTTAGTAAAGTTACATACAATTGATTTTTGCATGCTTCACGCATAATGTACACTATAACATATACTATACAATAATAATTTTCTATTAGTGTACAATATATATATAATGTACAATAGGAATCTTAATTGGTTATGCATTCAAAATGTTTGAGTTATGTTTAAGTTGGGGGTTCTACTGTACTGGGTAAATCATGCGGCTACAACCAAAACGACTTTCAATTTACCGTGTACCCCTACCTCAAAACGCAATAGATATCTTTTTTGGTCAACTAACTTTTGCCGCGCGTTCGCGTCAAACTACTTTTTATATTTGCCTCTGCAGCCCCTGATATTGCTGGCCTTTAACATTTGTTAACACTTCCGCTGTAGGATTTTTCGAATCCATTACACTACCTTTGTGTCGTCAGCAATGTCGCTGACACAAAACATTTTTCTCATGTTAAATTATCTCATCACCCTACCTACTGGTACACTTGCCTCAGGCAATCGCAGGAACATCGACAGCGAGGAGCTGATTGATTGGACGTTCTGCTGTATGCATGGCGGTACAACATCTGGAACGTCTCAGATATTCCTCAAGCCTGACGGATACGGTACATTCATCAATGGCTTCGAGATACGAGACCCACAACGCAATCTGATATTCGTTCGACTCAAGGACGCAATACCTCAACGCAATCGACGAAGAGGACTAGGATACACTGCGAACGGTCTAGCTATATAATCACCAACACTCCTAAGCATGAGACTAAACTGCTTTACTTTAAAACCTAATACAATGAGCGTAAAATATTTCGAACTTTTAGTTGCATACAAGGAAGTAGGTAGACCCGTAAGCAATGACGACTTGCGTGATGCCTTTCATGATGCGGCTTACGATATGGCTTACTTTGAACCTGTAGCAGATGATGATGGCGAGATTGACCAGCTCGGATACCAAGAAGATTTAACCCGCTCTGAATGGAGCGCATCTGAATCAATACTCAACACTGTAAGTCCTGAAATCAAATCAATCTTACTGCACCATGACATCAGATAATAAGAAAGCCCTTCGGGGCTTTTTTTATGCCCTGCACTATCACGGGGCGGGCGGTCGGGGTTGTTGGGATTATAACGAGCGAAGCGAGTGATAGTGTAGATTTTAACATTTTTTAACATTTGAGATTTCTGCCAAAATTTAACATTCGTTAACAGTTCAGGCTTTGTGGTATCGATGTGTTCCCGTATCTTAGAGGTATGAAACAAGCAGGAAAAACCTGATGAAAACTTTAAACATTTTTTTACATTTTTTACCATGCAATATTTGCATTTAACAGACAAGCAAGTTTCGACCTTGCAGGACCAAATTAAGGAGGAATACTACACTGGCGAATCGCTTGCGGTGGCTAAGCTTCTGATTGACCCGGATGTGAGCGGGCATACAAAGGGGGCGCTTGCCCTAGTTCATACCCACATTATCCCCTTTGACAATGATTCGAGATATCAATCTCTCTCTCAATGGGACGCTTTTCAGGTTGAACTGATTGAGCTGCCAGGCATGACCTTCGCAATTACAAAGATGCACCTTGTAAAGCTTCAAAGGTTTATTGATGATTACGCCGGAGGACTAATCACAAAGCAGGAAATGCTTAAGAAAGTTCTAGAATCTTATGCCTGCATTGTTAAGTTCGGATAAATTAACCCCAGACCTAAGCAAGTCTCAAAACTGCTTTATTATACCATGAATTTACCTAAGTACAAGAAAAACCTCAAAGTAGAAGGTTGCGAAGTTTATAGCTATGGAACAAAGGTTGCAATGATAGGCTCGCATACGGTTATGCAATTGGGTTACTGGTCTCAAACAACTCAAAAGCACATCAATTACGTGGCTAGTGAGTTGAATTTACCAATCGCAAAACCAGCAGGACAATAGCATCTACATGGTAGATGTTTAAAGAGGGGAGCTTCGGCTCCTTTTTTTCTGCACTATCACGGGTGGGTGGGAGCGGCAGGTCCGGGGGGTCACTAGCAGGCTTCGCCTGCGTGACAGTGATTTTAACATTAGTTAACAGTTTCTATTGCAGTATAAACGAATAAGAGTCGTATCTTGAAGTATCAATCGGGGGCAACCCCACAAAACATTTTTCTCATGGTTAATTTAATTAAGGATTTAAAGAAGAAGTCTGAGGGCTTTCAGTCGTGGCTCACTGAGTATTGGGAGAGGATGGTCGATGCTAATGTGGAGTATGAAAACCCAACCCTATATCACATACTTCAGAACGTATGCGATGAACACTGGATGCACATCAACTGGGAGATTGAATCTCTACCAGACTTCAATGAAATGGAAAGAGACATCCTGGACAAAGCTCTTGATAACTACAAGAAGATGTGGAGAGGGCACATTGAGAGAGAGTCAGCTAAGGCAGATGGTAACTACATCTTCCACCCCAACTTTGCAGACCAGACAGTCGAAGACCTAAAGCTGAAGATACACAGCATAACTCCTCGGATTAGTTAACCGAGAAAAAGGGGGCCCTACGGGGCTCTTTTTTTTTACATCACTATCACGGGGTGGGGGGTCGGGGCCGCTGGAGGGTATTTTGGGGGTCACGCTTCGCGTGACAGTGCAATTTTAACAAATTTTAACAGTTTAAAGTTGCGTTTTAAGCGCATATAAACTATAAAGTGGCACTGATGTACCGGACAGTCTATTTAACATCCTTTAACAGGCCTTATTTGGCTTTTAAGGTGTGTTTTTGTATGGAGTAACCCCACTACCAACCACAATAAAGGTACATTCTATTAACATTCGTTGGCAGTTTTAAGTTTCTAGTAATGTATATACTTCGTAAATTGAAGTATGAAACAACAAGGAAGGAAAAAAACATGAACAGAAAGCTATATATAAAAGATATTGAATCTGGTATCAATGGGAGCGTGCAACTTGGAAGGTTGACAAAAAAAGTTAAAGATTCAAGGAATGGACAAAGGTCTCAGAATAGAGCATCCGCGTGTAAAGTAATATCGGACAAACGAACGGACAAACTCAATCGCGACTATTTGAACCACGAACTAAACAGAGAAGATAGAGCAAACAAGCAAAGGAATGCAAGGCGTTTAAAGCGATAATAAGGGGTTAATTTCTTGGAAGTGGAGACCACACTATAAACGGACGATAACAGTGAATGTTTACACGACGAAATGCGTCCTGACGTATCGTATAGTGTTGGCAAACTATACCTGAATGAGATTGCCGTAAACATTTTTTAACATGGCGCAGGTCAAAATTTCTTTTCGTCTCCTTAACAATAAAGGGGGGGAAACTTTTTCGTGGGAAGCTACTTCTAATGAGGACGGCTCTATCGATTCAAAGTATCTTATCGATTCTCTCAATGGAGAATTCAAGTTTATCCAAGGTGTGCTATTGGATGCTCAACTATCGGGTAGTAAAATTGCGAAAATTAGCTCGACAAACTTCGTCGAATTCGAAGCAAAACATTTCAATGATGAACATTGGGAATCTGTTGGTCTGAGTGAAGTGAGAGCAAAATTAGGTACGATGCGTGTACTATCTCGAAATGCAGACGGGTGGTACGCGAAGGACTACGAACGTGCTATTGCCCTTATCGTGGAGTGTGCTAATCGACGATTGGCATAATGTACATTCCCAACAGAAAGCCTGAGTGCAAGTATGTTGGATTTCTGTGAAAAATTACGGGGCTATCGCCCCTTTTTTAATGACGAATGATTTGAGGCGTGTGCTAATTAACATTTTTAAACATGAGTAGATTGTTTTATGATACTATCCGCTTTACTATTGACGTGGATAGAGACGCATGGACGTGGAATGCTAAATACGGGACTTTTCGGGTGAGTATTAAAGCAGGACGCAACTACGGCTCAGTGCCTAGTCAATTTGTGTTCGACAAACGTGAGTATTCTCTATTTGAGGTAGCGGTATTGGAGAATGATGAATTCGTTACAGATAAGTTCATTGAAGGGGTAGCTCCTGGGGATGTAGCCAACTGCGTAGACAAGGATGCAATTATGGAATTAATAGATGTGCTAAAAACATTTGACTGATGACTGGAATAATAAAATTCGAACTAGACTTCGAAGTAGACAATGACTGGACGGATGCTGACGATACAGTATCTCACATCAAAAACATTGTAAAGCAGGAGTTGGCTCAGCTTAACGCGAAGGGAAAGTTTGGCAATGGAGTCAACTTCGATGGACTTTACGAAGACTATCGTGACCTAACCTTCAAGGACGAAGATGATAGGCGCATGGATTGGCTAATGGCAACAGACCCAAGGATATGAAAAACGAAACAACTGTATTGATGAAAGATATCCAAAAGATAAACTTAGCACTAAGTCATCTCGAGGATATATGCAACACCCTGGACAAGTGCGGATTTGTACTGCAAGGGTTTAATCAAGACCCTGACTATGTGAAATCGTCAGAGGCATTTCTTAATTGGGCAATAGACAAGTACCACACAAATAATAGATAGCATGGGATTAGATATGTATTTAACTAGAAAGATAGTTCTCGAGGAATGGGAGAACGTAGCTAAAAGAAAAGTAGTAACAAAAGAGGTTGCCTATTGGCGTAAAGCTAACATGATTCACAATTGGTTTATTAATACTGCTGGAGATGGAGACCCGTCTGGAAATAAATTACCCGTAACCATAGACCAATTAGAACACCTTCAATCATTGTGTCTATTTGTTATTGACAATCCGGAGTTAGCATCTGAAAAGCTACCGACGGTAAGCGGATTCTTTTTTGGAGATACGGAGTACGGAGAATGGTACTTCGAAGACCTAAAAGATACCGTAGAGAAGCTAGAGAACGTACTACATGAACACGAAGACGGAAATACATACGAGTATGACTGTTGGTGGTAAAATTATATAAACATGACACAGCTATTAACACAAAACTCCAAGCTTAAGAAAACAAGCAAAGAGTTAGGCAAAAGAGTATTCAACTTTGGCATGACTGCATGGAAGACTGCACATGGCGATGTCGTGTGCCCTTACGCGAAGGATTGCATACAAACGAAGACCCTAGACGATGGAAAAGTCATTCAATACAAATGTTATGCACAGATGGGTATGTACAACTTTCCAAACGTCAAAAAAGCATACCTATGGAGGCTTGAAATGTCCAAGACCGACGAGTTTATTGACACTGTCATCGCTGAAATCCGCAAAAAACGTGTAGAGTACCTGAGGATACACGATAGCGGTGACTTTTACAACAGGACATATGTAAACAAGTGGATAACCATCATGAACGAGTGCCCCGATGTAAGATTCTACGCATATACAAAGTCCGTGCCCTTGTTCATTCGAAGGCTAGATGAACTGCCTAAGAACTTTGACTTGATATTCAGTGATGGTAGTACCCACGGGCATTTAGTAGACAAAACTATTCACCGATTCTCATCTGTATTCAATACACTCCAAGACTTAGTGAAGGCTGGATACGCAAACGCATCTGAGTTGGACTTATTCGCTACAAAGTGGTTTACGAAAAACAATAAAATAGGACTTATTTATCATTAAATAAAAACAAATGTTTAAAGACACAAATCAAGTGCATCAAGCTATTGAAAGCAAAGTAAAAAAAGAGCTTGAGAACATGGCAGATGAAATGACTCTACCATTAACAAGGCTGCACGAGCAGTTCTATTCATCTGCTTACCCAGAACGTTACGACTTAACGGACACTCGTCATGACAACGAGCAAAAGATAAATTATTTGACAAAACACGAACTAAAGAATGTGATTTACCGAATGATGAAAGACGCTTACCTAAAGGAAATGGTAGAAAAAAAATCAAAAGAATTATTAGAAAAACTAGAATTAATATAAATCATGGAGAACAATAACAAACAATTAGCGGATGCTCTCGTTGAGTTTATGAATGGCTTAAACCTGAAGAGTGAAAAGTCTAGTAAGGAAGCTGTTGACGAAGCGTTCATGGCTGGGTTTCACCAAGCATTGGAGTATGTATCGTCAGAAATTAAAAGCATAGATGATATCGAGCACTATGTCGATGAGTCAGTCGGAGACCTATGCTTGAGTGGTACGATTACCATCCAACTCGAACAATACTTTGACGCTGACGAGTTAGTGCATAAGGTGATTAAAGAGCATGAACGTAACATAAAAAAAGACGGAAGCGATGAAGCATAAAGGAACACTTGTTTGCGTTAGTACAAGCTCCCATGTAAACCCAGCTCAAGATTTTAATGACTGGGTAAAGCACACATTCAATCAAGTTAAACAGAATTATAAATCAAAAATTAAATCAGATGGGACGTCAAGAGATGACAATAAATGTAGCCATACGACGACTGCACAACAGGGGTGTAGCCATTTCTGATATAGCAGAAACATATTCTCTAGCTGAGTCAAAAGTAGAATCTATCTTAAACATAAATAAAATGGCGAATAACAATTTAATTACAAACGCTCAGAAAGCGCAAGTCAAAAAGCTCAAAAAACAAGGCGAAACTCACAAAGTTATCGCAAATGAAGTAAACATAAGCGAAACTAGCGTTGGAAGAATACTAAACCCTAAGTCTCGAAACCAAAAGGTTGCTGTCAGTGTCTCAAAACCAAAGACAATCACTAAACAAGTGAAGGTTAAAAACCCTGTAAGTAAATCAAAGTTCAGATTGTTTTGGGGGGCAATTGAAATCGTAAAAGAAACAGCTTGAAATCATGTACAAAGTTAGATTCCACCTCGGACGAGGCGAACATTTCATGCACTGGCAAATCAAATCCAAGCTAAATACAGGTGATGGCACTGGTGCTAAAGAAGTGGTGAGCTACGTAGACCCACAGGAAAATCAGCTAGCGTTGCTAGGCTGTAAGCTAAGCGTACAACCAACAGCGGCTAAGAAGATTCACGACGGTGCGAACAAGACTGTGTGTGCATGGATAGAGTGCGAGGCTGTCCAAGTATTGGAGGTCAATCGGCTCAAGCCAAACCAACAAGACTACCGCATCAGGTTCAACCCGCGTCAAAGTCCTAACTGGACTGACGGATATAATAATGTGGTTAGCGGTAACGAATACGAAATACTTTTTACAAATGACAGGACTTTATGGGTGGTTGGTGACACTTATTACTGTGGAACTTCCGACTTGGTTTAACAACAAGTTTGGGTGGTTTTTTAAAAACGGAAATAAATAACGATGACATACAAACAATTCAAGGCCATACAAGAATGGTCAGAACGAGTGGCTAACACGGCTAATGATACAGAGACAAACATACACCCAACTGATATCGTTCATGATATTTCGGGAATACTAACTGGTGACGAACACTTTTTACCACGACTATGACAAAGAAAGAATTGATTGACTTCATGTCAGACTACCCCGATGATGCACTGAATCTATAACGCATGACATACCCCATATTCCTGATTTCTCAGCTAATCGAAGCGGCTACTACGCTGTTCGATGACCTCTCATACGACGAGATATGGGATGCCTCCTTCATACACCACGCTGTATTCGAGCAATCAGAATGGTGCAAGGGAGAGCAGACAGAGTACATGGAGATTGAAGAGTATCTCCAAAACGAATTAAAAACAGAATTACGATGATGACAGATAAACGAACTATGAACAACATAAACAAAGACGGCATCTACATTGGCTCTGAAGTGCAATGGGGTGTGGAAGACGTGACAAGGATTCTTTTTGAGCGAGGCAAATATGCCTCAAGCAGAGAAGACCTTGAGCGAATACTAAACGCATCCTTTGAAGATAACGAGATGGTAATGAATGCAATAAGCGAATCCATCTCAATAACAATTGACTATATGCTCGATGAAGGCGAACTTAAACTAAACGACAACTCTTAAAAAATTATAAATATGTTTTTACCACACGGAACAATCAACCTGTCTACACTAGATTTCAGGTACGATGGAGAGACAATTAACCTAACGGAATGGGATTCAGAAGACAGCATGATAGGATTGATGCGAAGGATAGACACAATAAAAGACGATACATTTAAGGTTGTCAGAGGTGTTTCTGAAAATACCAAAGGGCAGGCCATGAACTTCTATCACGACCAAACAGGAAGGAGAATGGGGTACTGGAAGTTTTTACAGGTAGCCAAACTAACAGACCGAGAGGCCATAGAACACTGGTCTGTGCTAACCGGAAAGAAAAGATTATCAATAGGAACATTTAAATAAACAGCCAATGAATGAAATTAAGGATTACATAGACTTTATGATGCCCATATGGAAAATATACGCCACCTTAATTACCCTTGCATTAGTGTGGGGTTATATATCAGAATTATTACATAAAATAAAAAACAAATGAAAAACCATCAAGAAAGGTTATTAGGATTTCTTAGCGTAAATAAAAAAATTACATCCCTTGACGCTATTAATGAACTGGGGAATACTCGATTAGCGGCTACAGTTTTTGAGCTAAGACAGAAAGGGTATGACATATCAACAACCACTGTCACTGTTCCTACCCGATACGGAAAAACAAATGTCGCTGAATACACACTAAACACACACACATCAACAAATGATTGATTATAGTAAAATGGCAGAAGCCAACAACCTAGGATGGGGAGTTGAGACAGTTCCGCTAAAAACAGAAGACGGGCAAAGCACCGACTTCTACGCCGTCCGAAGACAGGACACTATGGATATATTCACCACCGTCAAGGAGCGATATGTTCCATTTCAAAACAAAGAGCTGTTCGAACTCGCAGATGCTGTGGCAAGTGAAGCCAATCTACCTGTGCACAGGGCAGGTTTCTTTGGGACTGGAGGCAAGGTATTTGTTCAGCTGAAGGGGAGCACCATGAGCGGAATCGGAGACAACAACGATACTATAGAGAACTATGTCACCTGTGTTAACTCTCATGACGGAACCTCATCCATTCGTTGGGGGCATAGCAATCTAACCATTAGCTGTCAGAATTCATTTCATTCAGTCAAGGGTAGATTAAAGAACAACGCAAGGCACACCCTGCATATGCACGACAGGATTAAAGACTCCATGAGGCAAGTTCAATTAGTCAGGGAAGCCCAGACAATTATGAAC
>ENA-OREB01000161-OREB01000161.1-marine-metagenome-genome-assembly--contig:-NODE-161-length-34061-cov-3.069121_pt1 | contig 34061 bp, 35 predicted proteins | sample MGYA00248625_ERZ508552 | MGnify/ENA primary metagenome ERZ508552 (study PRJEB26219, sample SAMN06267888) | marine metagenome | isolation source: Monterey Bay, California, USA | place: USA:Monterey Bay...
AAGAAGAACTGTTTGAGTGCCTGGAATACTTCACCCGACTCTGGAACGAGCGAGTCAATGCAGAGCCCGGAAGCGACCTTATCTCTATGCTCGCTCATGGAGAGAACACCAAAGACATGCAACCACTCGAGTTCCTTGGCAACCTGATCCTGCTGATTGTGGGTGGCAACGATACGACCCGTAACTCAATTTCCGGCGGCGTACTCGCACTTAACGAGAACCCGGACCAGTACGAAAAACTCAGGAATGACCTGTCACTGATTCCAAGCATGGTCCCGGAAATTATTCGTTGGCAGACACCACTGGCGTATATGCGCAGGACCGCATTAAAAGATACTGAGCTCAACGGTAAACAGATCAAGGAAGGTGACAAGGTTCTAATGTGGTACGTCTCTGGCAACAGGGATGATGAAGTCATCGACAGCCCTAACGCATTCATTATTGACAGGCCCCAGGCTCGTCACCACGTATCATTTGGCTTTGGTATCCATCGCTGCATGGGTAATCGCATGGCTGAAATGCAACTGCGAATCGTTTGGGAAGAAATCATGAAACGCTTTAGAAAAATCGAGATCGTAGGCGATATTAAACGCACCCACTCCTCTTTCGTTAAAGGCTATACCCATATGCCCGTCAGAGTGCACGAATGGTAAACCCAGAGGACCTGCTCTCACTCAAGCATCAGGTGCCTGCGGATCGGCTCTTCGAAGAAGCCGATTATCATCGCCTCTGGATGTCCCAGCTCGACGAGTCCTGGACCGCTGAGCAAACAGCTTTTGCCGGTGGACTCATCTCTGACAGACTGGCGTTCCTGTTTATCTCCGGTTACCAGGCTGCTGTAAGACGGACTTTCAACCTGGATAACCGCGCCTGGACCGTCCTCGCGATATCAGAAGATCGAAACCCTGATCATCCCCGGCCCGGACTCACCGAATCAAACGGTCGGGTGAGCGGATTCAAAACCTGGGTGGCCAGTAGCCGCTTTGCGCAAGATATTATCGTTTCTATTGATACCACCAGGCTATTCATCGGCAACAGGAACACTCCCGGGTTAAGCCTGACACACAAGGACGCATCGGGGTTTCTCAGCGACATGAGCCAGGGCATTGCTGAATTCAAGGATGTATCGATCAGCGACCTGCAGGCGCTGGGTGAGTTTGACCTGAAACTGTTTGCCAAACGCGAACCCCTGTACCTTTACTTTGCTTTCTGCGGATTCCTGCACCGCGTATTCCAGCAACGCGGGGGCCCTGATATCACAACACTACTGGACGACTTGCTAAAAATCGCTTCCGGTGATTTCACTGACCCGGCGCACAAGGCGCTTTTTGCAAAGACAGATACCAGGATCAGTGAAATTTTTTCTGAACTGTCGCCTGATCTGTTTGCCGGAGACTACGAGAAAGATAAAGGCTTGATGTCACTCTACTCAACCGTCATTCAAAAAAGAGCCGGTCTGGGTTAGCAACCCATCCAACGAAAGCCTGGCCCAAAGGCAGAGATTTAGGTCCTTACAAATTCAGGATAGGCTTCGACACCACACTCGCTGACATCAACACCCGTAAACTCTTCTTCTTCCGTTACCCGGATACCAAGTACCTGTTTCAGAAGGAACCAGACTATAAAGCTGACGCCAAATACCCAGCCAAAGATCGTCAGTGCACCAATAATCTGGCCAGAGAAAGACACGTCGGCATTGGTGAGCGGCACAAGCAGGAGCCCCAAAAGACCGCAGGTACCGTGCACAGAAATCGCCCCTACCGGAACATCAATCCTGACCTTGTCCAGAAAGACGATTGAAAACACAACCAACACACCGCCAGCCGCGCCAAAAAGCGTTGCTTCAAGCGCCGTAGGCGTGGAAGGTTCAGCCGTAATTGCCACCAGACCTGCCAGCACGCCGTTCAACAACATGGTCAGGTCTGCTCGACCGAACATAACACGTGCCGTGATGAGTGCAGCGATTGCCCCTCCGGCAGCGGCCGCATTGGTGTTAAGGAACACCATGGCAACTGCATTGGCATTGGAAATATCGCCCAGCTTCAATACCGAACCACCGTTAAACCCAAACCACCCCATCCAAAGGATGAAGGTACCGAGGGTCGCGAGGGGCAGATTAGCACCTGGAAGCGCATACACCTGGCCTTCAGAGCCGTACTTGCCTTTTCGTGAGCCCAGTAGAACAACGCCAGCTAAGGCAGCCGAAGCCCCGGCCAGGTGAACAATGCCGGACCCTGCAAAGTCAGAAAAGCCAAGATCGCCGAGGTTGTAAAGACCAAAGACGTCGTTATTGTTCCAGGTCCACGAACCCTCCATTGGATAAATTAAGCCTGTCATCACGACGGCAAACGCCAGGAAAGCCCACAGCTTCATTCGTTCAGCAACGGCACCAGAGACAATAGACATTGCCGTGGCAACGAAAACCACCTGAAAGAAGAAGTCGGCGGCATTTGCGTAAACCGCATCGCCGCCAAACCCCTGTTCTCTGGATTCAGACAGGACGGTTTCAGTCAATGCTTCCGCTGTCGGTGCGCCATCAAGCTCTATGCCACTAAGGAAGATCCCCCCACCGTACATAATGGCGTATCCGCAAACGAGATACATGATGCAAGAGATGGCAAAAAGCGCCATATTCTTAGTAAGGATCTCCGCGGTGTTCTTTGAGCGAACAAGACCCGCTTCCAGCATGGCAAAACCAGCCGCCATCCACATGACAAGTGCACCACACACAAGAAAATAAAATGTGTCCAGTGCGTATTGAAGTTGTAGTGATTGATCCACAATGACCTCTCCGATGGTATTAAAAGTTGCTACATTCGACATCTCTAAAAGCAAAGTTGATGCCAGAAATGGCCGTAGCGCTAAAATCATTCCATTGGCGTGGTTTCAGGCCTGTTTTGACCTTGTTCGGGGTAAAGTTTCGCGATCTCGTCCGGATATCGCACCTTAATAACGCACCCTCTTCTCGGTCCGCACTATATTGATGCAACAATTCAGGACTCAACTTTTTGGGGGCGGGTTTCCAGGAAACTTCCTTCAGCAGTTATACTATTGCTTTCTCTTAAGGCTTCAATTCGTGCAACCTGACTGGTTCAAGCAATACATCAGCGTGAAACCGGAGCACCATACTTGCCAGGTTGAGGGCGCCACCATCGCTTACCAGCACTGGAAGAACCCCGGTAAACCTGCATTACTATTCGTCCACGGCCACGCAGCACATGCCCACTGGTGGGACTTTATTGCGCCCGCCTTCATCCCAGACTACGATGTCGTTGCCATCGATAACAGTGGTTCAGGCGAGAGTGATCACAGGGCGGAGTACTCTGCAGCGCTCTTCGCACGGGAACTTGTGGCATGCATGAACACAGCCCACTTAAACGCTCCCATTCTAGTGGGTCACAGTTTTGGCGGAACCATGACTCGTATTGCAGCACACCTTTACCCGGAGCAACTTGACAGCATTGTCATTGTGGATTCTGCGCTACCATCGAAAAAGTCTTCACGTGAACCATTACCGGTCCCAAAGGTGAAGTCCCGCTATTATGAATCAATAGAACAGGGCAAGAGACGCTTCAGGCTCCGCCCGCCGCAACCATGCAACAACAAGTTCATCATGGATTACCTCGCAGGGCATTCGCTTAAAAAAACCCCGGCGGGGTTCAAGTTCAAACTGGACGGAGCGGTGTTCGCCAAAATGGCGCTAACTGAAGATTTTCCTGCTGCTGCGGATATGGTGCGGGACATACAAATACCGGTGGGTTTTATCTATGGCGAGAAAAGTCGGTTTTTCCCTCCCGCCGTTGCTGAAGGGCTAGCGTTAATCATTGACTCAACGCTGATTCGAGCGATTCCGGATGCTTATCATCACGTGTTCCTGGATCAACCACTGAATTTTATCGATGCATTGAAGGACCTGCTACCTCAACTGGGCCGTTAGTCCCGTCGTTGAACGGACGCTGCCCATCATCAATGGTATTTCGCTGCATCTTTTTTCCGCCGGCAAAGGTCAACACGCCGCACAACGCCGCAGGTGGCACCAGCAAGCAGCTTAACCTGAAACAGGCCTTTGATAAGCCTGTCAAGGCAGGTCTAACTCGCAGATTCCAACTGCGCAACCAGCTTATTAGCTTTGATCTCCAGTTCTTCAATCAAATCTTTGGACACATGAACGGATAAGGCTACAACCCTGTTAGGGCCGAGTTTTCTAAGGCCTTCTGCGATTTCCTGGGCGGTCTCTTTCATTTCGTTCTGGCTCATGGGTTCTCCTTTCTTACTGAAATTACTAGGTTCTGACGGGGCGCCATCATACCTCAATTAGCTGGAAATACGCCACGGAGCCTGATTCGATATAATGGGTGACCTGTCTTACCATCGAAAGAGAAAGATTGCCCAAATGCCAGCGCTGGAAGTCAACTATAACAATGCAGCATTGCGAGTAGAGGTGAACGACAACCGATCCGCAGCGCTTTTTATTAACAATATTCAACGAATGCAAGAATCGCTAACGACACTGCCCGGAACACTAAGACTGTCAAGCTCAGTCCAGACGGACTATGAATGGCATGAGTTTATTGAAGTCATCGTCACTTTTGATGAAAAAGAAATTACTATTTCCTTGCTCGCCAGCGACGCAGAAATTGCCTCTGAAACTCATCCGGCCTAAACAAATGACAAGAGATCACCAGGTAACAATATGAAATTGGCGAAGAACTGCATCGACGTCGGTGTACGAACAAACAATATGGAAGCAATGCTTGAGTTCTGGACTAAAGAAATCGGATTACCTTACAGCGAGCTGCTCAAGATCGGCGGAGGGGTTCATCAGCATCGCCTGGCGATGAAAGGTTCAATATTCAAACTCAACCATACAAGAAACCTGCTGCCGGTAAACACGCCAACAGGTTACCGAGAATTGCTAATCGCTTCCGACGTTTCCGAAACCACTCCCCTTACAGACCCCGACGGCAATAAAGTAACACTCGTGCCCGTTGGCTTACACGACATCACCAACATCGGGATGAAGATGGTCGTTCGGTCGCTGGACGATGCACGACGGTTTTTCACAAAGAGTGTTCACGCGGAACCACTATCGAATACCCGTTTCAGATGGGGAACCACCGTATTCCTGCTTGAGGAAGATAAAAACGCACCGATCGGCGGCGGCATGCAGGGCGCTGGGTATCGCTATATGACCGTCCAGGTATTTAAAGTCGACAATGAGCATACAAAAGCACTAGAAAGAGGCGCACTGGAGGGCAGCGCACCGGTTACCCTGGGGAGTACAGCCCGCATATCTTTCATTACGGATCCTGACAATAACTGGTTCGAGATATCTCAGCGGAAATCTCTGACCGGAGACCTGTCCGCAGAATAACAACAATATTGAGGTGGAACGCCATGAGGCCCTGCCCTGGCAGTATAATCTGGCAGTTGCTCCTGTCACCGCAGGAAGCAAGCCGTCAATTCAAAACATTTAGCGTCTACGACGCCAACCTGGATACCAATAACTAATGGACCCAATCGCACGCATTAAAGCCGAAAGACAGGACGCCCGTGACTTAGATGATCCCAACGCCGACCTGTGCTTTCTCGCATTATCTGAATCGGGCAAGCCTTCCGTTCGAACATTAGTACTGCGAGATATCACAGCTGACGGGTTCACTCTGTTCATTAACAAGACGAGCCCCAAGTGGTCCATCATTCAAGCCAACAATCAGGCGGAAATGCTCATCTGGTACACCAACAGCCAGACCCAGTACCGGATCAGCGGGTTGATAGAAGAACTTGCCCCTTCGTTCATCGAGCACAACTGGCATCGACGCCCGACCGCAAGCAAGTACATGGATTACAGCTACGCGAGCCTTGGTTCACAAAGCAGCCAGATCGACGGCAGGGACGCCCTGATCGGGCACATCGATGGCCTTAAAGAAAAACACCGCGAAGAGGAACTGGTAACGCCGGAATCAGCTGCGGGCATCGTGCTACGCCCGGAAGTAATAGAGATGCTGGACCTCAATATGCCCCACCGAATTCACGATCGTCGGCGCTTCGTTCTCACAGATGGCAAGTGGCGATTCACTCAACTTATGCCTTAAAACCCGTCACGCAAAAGCACCTGCCAGAAAAGAAAAAACCCCGCGGAGAGTCTCCGCGGGGTTCGGTCTTCGTAAGGGGAGCGGACTCCGAGTTAAGTTAACTCGGAGGCTCCCCCAGTTGACTGACTATTGATGGGATCACCTCCTTTTACGATCAGGGTGCCGCTCGGCGTGCAAGGCGTTCCCCCTGGATAGAACTACCGGCACGATCACTATTTCTTTGATTATTTAAGCGCTTTACGCCTTGCTAAGCAAGGGCCGTTTGGTTGGACAGAAATTAAGCGACCTCTACCGCCTTAATTCCATTCAAATTGGAAAAACAAGTTTCAACCGCCGTGCTCAGGAAGTCTTGCATAAAAGCCATCTCGAGCTGGTCTTCACGAATCGCGGCATAAAGAGTACACCACAAACCGGAATCACCCAGTTTCTTAGCCATCACTGTACCCTGCTCAAGGTATTCAGTCAGAGCCCAGTTGGGTAAGCACGCGACCCCCCTTCCGGCAGCCACAAGCTGAATCATCATAGGGGTCAGTTCTGCTGTGCGCACACTGTCAGGTTCAACATCCATTGGGTCGAGGAATCGGGTGAAAATATCAAGGCGATCACGATCGACTGGATAGGTGATCAACATTTCTGATTCAAGGTCATCCGGCAAAACCATCGCGTGGCTGGCCAGGCGATGGTCATTTGAAATCGCCAGCATTGCTTCATAACTAAACAACGGTATATAAGTGATTCCTGGTAACTCAACCGGGTCTGAGGTGATCACCAGATCCAGATCTCCACGGACCAATGCAGGCAATGGAGCAAAACTAAAACCTCCAGAAAGGTCCAGCTCAACTTCAGGCCAGTTAGCTCGATAAAGATCAAGACAGGGGATCAGCCACTGGAAACAGCTATGACACTCTATACAGATATGCAGCCGCCCAACTTCCCCGCCAGCGAGCCTGGAAATATCCCGCTCTGCATTTTTCACCATCGGCAAAACTTCATCAGCAAGATTGAGCAGCCTTCTACCGGCAGAGGTGAATCGTGGGGGTTTTGTTTTACGGACGAAAAGTGAGCACTCCAGCCTCTCTTCAAGATCCTTCAGTTGGTGCGACAAGGCAGATTGCGTCAGGAAGAGGCTTTCTGCAGCCTCTACCAGACTGCCGTTATCTCGCAGTGCCACCAGTGTTTTTAAGTGTCGGAGTTCAATCACAATATTTACCATGCCCTAAAGGAAACGCCTCATTGACCAGAAAAACCGGGATTTGAATGATGAAAATTCAATGTATACACATTTTGCGCAAAAATCACTCACTTTGGCCAGTAAGCCCGGTTTTCCGTCAGACGGTTCCTAAATCAAGGTTAGACTTGACTGGAGTTACTGAGCAGACACAATGTTTAACGAGCCAATACCGAATTAAGACCAATGGAACAGCATGTTTAACCCATCATCTGTAGTCATTGAGGCCTTTGTAGACGAGCTCGTAGAGCACTACGTCAACATGTACGGTGAAAATGAATCCGACATACAGCTGATCATCTCGAACTCCCGAAACGCGCTCGAGATTATTGCCAACAGTGATGCGCCCTATCATGACGTCAACCACACCATTATGGTCACCATGGTGGGAACAGAAATACTTCGAGGCAAAATTTTGATCGAAGGTTCAGTCAGCGCGAACGACTGGGTGCACTTTGTCATATCGCTTCTAAACCACGACATCGGTTACGTCAGGGGAATTTGTCGCGCCGACCGAAACGGCCGTTACGCCATTAACATGCTCCACGACACTATCGCGCCAGTGCCAGGCTCAACCGATGCATCACTCACGCCCTACCACGTTGACCGGGCGAAGCTCTATATCACTGAAAGATTCGAATCTGAGAATCGAATCGACACTGCCGTTATCTGTGAAAATATCGAGCGCACCAGGTTTCCTGTTCCTAACGAGGAAGATCACCGGGAATCGCAGGATTATCCGGGGCTAATTAGAGCCGCAGACCTCATCGGCCAGTTGGGCGACCCGCAATACCACAGAAAAATTTCCTCTCTGTTCGCTGAATTCAAAGAGACCGGCCAAGCAGCAAAAATGGGTTACACCACGGCAGCCGACCTGGGCGAAGGCTATCCAAAGTTCTTCTGGGAAGTCGTGACACCCTTCATCACCGAGGCCATCCGATTATTACGCCGAACCCAAGAGGGCCAAAAATGGGTCGCCCACCTCTACGCCAATGTGTTTACGATAGAGCATGAAGCCCCGGCATACGGGCCAGAACGCCGTAATACGGTCGAGCGACGCGATCAAGCCGAGAGCGTTTTCAAGGCCTCGGAAATCAGCAAAAATGACAAGCGAGGTTCTGATAGGCGCAAGACTGACATCCGGATCTCAGGCCCCGAACCTGAGAATTAGCAATTAAAGCCCAAACTTCGTAGAATCCCGCTCCTTTTTATTCGGAAGCACCCATCAGATGTTGGCCACCGATCAGTGTCCACCCGTATTGCGTGTCATACAGGAGCACAGGTTAAAGATTTGCTTACTGGGGTACCGATGCAATCCTTACAGCGGTGGTCAGGGAATCTATATCAAGTTCCTCAGCAAGGCCCTGGTAGATGCGGGCCATTCGGTCGATGTCATCTCCGGCGAGCCCTATCCTGAACTCGATGAAAACGTCCGTCTGATCAAACTCCCCGGACTTAACCTGTTTGAAGCCGACAACCATGTCACCGCTCTGCGACCAGCACATCTGCTGTCTTACACTGATTTTTTTGAATGGTTCAGCATGCTAACAGGCGGGTTTCCAGAACCGTATACATTCGGGAGAAGGCTGCTTCAATATTTCAAGCAACACCGGCCTGATTACGACATCGTCCACGACAACCAGAGCCTCTGTTACGGAACGCTTCAACTGCAAAAAATGGGCGTGCCTGTAATAACCACTATCCACCACCCAATTACCAGTGATCTACGAATCGCCCTGCAAAGCGCCGACACCTGGAAGCTACGGCTACTGGTCAAACGGTGGTATACATTTCTTAACATGCAAAAGAAAGTCGTTCAGCAACTCGATAACCTGGTCACCGTGTCACGCGCATCAAGGCAAGATATTGCAACCGATTTCGCCATTGCTGAGACCAAACTCGACATCGTTCACAACGGCATTGACACGAGGGTGTTCAGGCCAATCCCTGCTATCGAACGCGACGAATTCAACGTCATGGCAACCGCATCAGCTGATGCTCCACTCAAGGGACTGGATTATCTTATTCGAGCTATTTCGATACTTGCAGGCGAAATACCAGAGCTAAAACTCACGGTACTGGGCAAGCTGAAAGAAGATGGTAAAACGGCAAAACTTGTTAGCCAGCTCGGATTAGAAAACCGAATACACTTTTACTCTGGTCTGAGCTCACAGGAAGTGGCTGAATTGTACGCGAAAGCAACCTGCGCGGTTGTTCCGTCTATCTATGAGGGCTTCGGCCTGCCCGCAGGAGAAGCGATGGCCTGTGGAGTTCCCGTCATTTCGACAAATGGCGGTGCACTGCCTGAAGTGGTTGGTGATGCGGGTATTACGGTACCAACGCGGGATCACCTCGCGCTGGCTGATGCGATCAGAACACTGCTCGCGGATTCAAACCTCAGGCACACCCTGGCCGCCAAAGGACGGTCAAGAATACTTGAGCTGTTCAGCTGGGAAGTTGCCGCAGGGGAAATGGTTCAACTATATCGAGAAGTCGTCTCCCGAGAGGTAGCTCGTTAATGTCCCTGCAAACTATCAATTTTTCAACGATGCGACTGACAGAGAATGAACGGTTGCTTGACCTTGGATGCGGTGAAGGCAGGCATGCCATCTCTGCCTATATGACAAACAACCTGAACGCTGTCGGCATTGACCTCTCCGTGAAGGACCTGAAAATCACCCAGGAACGGTTCGAACAGTTTGCCGAACCTGACAACAATGACAAAAGTCTGGTCATAACGGCCGCCAACGGCGAACACCTTCCATTCGAAGACGAAACGTTTGATAAGGTCATTTGTTCCGAGGTTCTGGAACATATTCCCAACTATGAAGCTGTCATTGCAGAGATTGCCCGTGTATTAAACACTGGTGGTATAGCCGCCATTAGCGTTCCGCGATACTTCCCGGAGTGGGTTTGCTGGAAGATCAGCGATGCCTATCATGCGATGGATGGTGGTCATATTCGAATCTTCGACGCGCGGCAGCTTCGCAGGGACATTGAATCCGCAGGTTTCATCTTCTACGACAAGCATCACTCGCACTCCCTTCATGTGCCGTACTGGTGGTTGAAATGTTTGTTCTGGCGGGAGGAAGGTGAGCCTAATGCGTGGATCGTGGATAAGTATCATGCATTTCTGACCTGGGACCTGATGAAACAACCCTGGATCACCCGGTGGATGGATAAACTACTCAACCCAATCATGGGTAAAAGCGTTGTCATGTACTTTGTCAAAACGGCGCAGGTGAAACCAACATGACTCAGGTTTTTGTGTCCATGGGTTTTTTCCCGGATGATTACTTCGCCGGCACCGTAGACTACATCGCGCAATTACAGGATGCAGATGGTGCTATCCCCTGGTTTGAAGGTGGTCCCATGGACCCATGGGACCACATTGAATCTGCCATGGGACTGACTATTGGCGGTCACTTCGATCAGGCCAAAGCAGCTTTCCACTGGCTAAAAAACCACCAGCTTCCAAACGGTAGCTGGCTTGCCGCTTATAAAGACGGCAAAGTCGAAGACGGTACACGCGCAGAATCAAATTTCGTTGCCTATATTGCAACCGGAGTCTGGCACTACTATCTCGTGACCGGCGACGAAGAGTTCCTTTCTGATCTATGGGATACCGTCCGATCAGCAATGGAGTTTGTCCTCCGGCTTCAGGGACCCCAGGGCCAGATCTATTGGTGTGAGGACACGACACTTGGCATTCAGCAAGACTCTCTGGTTACCGGGTGCAGCAGCATCTACAAGTCACTGGAATGCGCGCTTAATATAGCAACCAGGCTCGAGAAAGAAGTGCCACACTGGGGAGCCGCCAGGACCAGGCTCGGAAACGCGATTTCAGAGCACCCCGAATATTTTGACCGGACCTGGGATTCTAAAAGCCGATTCGCTATGGACTGGTTCTACCCCGTTCTCACGGGCGTCATTAAAGGCAAAACTGCTCAGAATCACCTGAAGTCTCGATGGAATGAGTTTGTGGTAAAAGGCCTGGGTTGTGTCTGCGTCAATGACGAGCCCTGGGTAACTGTGGCAGAGTCCTGTGAACTGGTGATGTCACTACTGACAGCAGGACAATACCAACAGGCGGTTCAACTGTTCAGTTGGCTACATCAATTTCGCGACGAAAAGGGAGCCTACTGGACCGGGTATGTCCACCGGGACGACGCACTTTGGCCTCTCGAGAAGCCAACCTGGACGGCCGGCGCTGTGCTGCTGGCCGCTGACGCACTATCGAATAAAACCGCTGCGGCCCACCTGTTTAGGAACGAATCCGTGGTGACTTCCTCTAGAAAAACGTCCATCGCTAACTTCAATCAGGATTAAAGGCGTCGGAGTATCCCTAGCGTTTTTACCCTGTCTATTTCTTCAAACAAACCTGAAGCAATCGCCAGCTTAAGAATTTCGTAGGGCGCCTGGCCACCTTCTGCCGGATCCGGAAAAATATCATGGATAGCCAGGATGCCGCCCGTTACCAGATGCGACGCCCAGCTGCGATAATCGGCCTGCGCCGCTTCCCGCGAATGGCCACCGTCGATAAACACCATGCCCAGGGGGGTATGCCAATTGCGTGACGCAACCAGGGACGAGGCGACGATCGGTACTACTACCTCTTCAAGCGCCGCATTTCGCATGGTCTGCCTGAATTCCCAGAAGGTATCCATCAACCCTGCCTTACCATCAAACAGATCCTGATCGTGGTATTCCTCACCTGGCTGGTGTTCTTCCGAGCCTCGATGATGATCAATGGCGTAAAGCGATACGCCTTTCTCCCGGCAGGCTTCACCTAGATACACTGTTGATTTACCGCAGTAACTGCCCACTTCCAGCACTGGCCCAAGCGCACCGGCTTCTATGGCACGAGAGTACAGGGCGTGTCCTTCATTCGGATCAAGAAAACCCTTGACCGTGTCAATATCGATCGATGGCTTCATCATTAGCTATACGAAAAGATGCCAAAGATAGTCAGATAGACAGGAACGAGCAATATAGCGGCATAAACACATATGTTGTTGGCCACCGGCCATTTGGCCTCATTCCCAACCGGGAATCTGTCTCCAAGAACCAGCCAGGCAACACTGCCCAGAACAATGGACAGAATAGTGCTAAGTATGATCAAGCCCATTACTCGCCTTCACGGAAAAGATACAAGTCTAACATAGGGCCAAAGGATAAATCGTAAGCCTGTCTCCGGGCCGAACAACCTGGCCTGCCTCGACCATCGCAAGCGCATCAGCCCAAACGACAGAAGTCATGATGCCGGAACCCTGATTGGGAAACTTCGAGAGTCTGGTTTGGCCTTCAATATTCTGGGTCTGAACGCGCAAATACTCACGTCGGCCTCCGCCCTTGAATGAAAAATCAGATACCCCTGTGACACAAAAAGGCTTGTAATCACTCAGCCCCTGCATCGCAAGCAGATATTGCCTGGCGACAATATGAAACGTCACAAACGTTGATACCGGATTACCTGGTAAACCAAAGAATGGCACCCCCTGGACTTCACCATAAGCGAGTGGTTTGCCTGGCTTTATGGAGAGTTTCCATAACTCCAACTGGCCTAGTTTTTCAACGGCAGCTTTTACGTGATCCTCTTCCCCGACAGACACGCCCCCGCTCGTCAGAATACAGTCTGACATCGATGCGGCGTCCAACAGTGCCTGCTCGGTTGCTTCTGGTGTATCAGCAACGATCCCCAGATCAATCACCTTCATTCCCATATTACGCAACATAGCTGATAGCGCGTAACGGTTTGAATTGTAAATCTGGCCTGGCGCAACAGGGTTACCTGGTTCAACCAGCTCGTCGCCGGTAGACATGATTGCTATTCGAAGCGGCGTCGCCACCTCGACCTGAGCGACGCCAACAGATGCAACCAGGCTTAATGTTCTCGCCGACAGTAAATCTCCTTTGCTGATGATCAAAGACCCCGCCGCTATATCCTGCCCTTTCGACCTGACATTCTCGAACTGATCGGGAAGCGACAGAAGCTTCACTTCATCGCCAGCCAATTCTGTATTTTCCTGCATCACAACCGTATCTGCACCGACCGGAATTTCGGCACCGGTAAATATCCTGGCGACTGTGCCGGATGCTAACCTTGACCCTACATACCCCGCAGGAATCCGAGCTGAAACGCGGTAACTGGATTGGAGATTGGCATCTGCATAGGCGATAGCGTAACCATCCATCGCGCTATTATCTGCTGGAGGCACACTAATCGGTGACTGAATGTTTTTTGCGGCACAGCAATTGACCGCTTTATCAATGGTTCTAAGCTCACTTTTCCCTGTCGGTTTGACCAGACCCAGTAATTGATCAACCACTTCATCAACTGGCCTTAGTGACACAATCAATGACTTCCCTTTCGGATCAACTCGGCGAAATTACACGGCCGATGCTCTATGTTGAGCTGGTCTTTGAGAACACCGTTCCAGGCAGTTTTACACGCGCCGGTAGACCCGGGCATACAGAATACGACGGTGTTGTTTGCGATCCCCGCAAATGCCCTGGACTGGATGGTTGATGTACCGATCTCCTCATAGGAAAGTTGCCTGAAAAGCTCTCCAAAGCCGGTGATATCTACATCGAACAATGGCGTGAGGGCTTCAGGAGTTGAGTCACGACTAGTAAAGCCTGTTCCGCCGGTGACCAAAATCACTTCAACAGCACTGTCAGCGATCCAGTTGGAAACGGTGGCCCTGAGCTGGTACATGTCATCAATAACGATCTGTCTTTGCGCCACGAGGTGGCCTTCTTCCAGTAGCGAATCACACAAATACTGGCCAGAGGTATCGTTTTCCAGCGTACGAGTATCAGATACTGTTAACACCCCAATCTGCAAACCGTTTGTCATTCGGTGTCTCCCTAAGTCCCGCCCGACGGGCGATAAAAAATGCTATTCGCCTTTCCAGTTCGGCGCACGCTTTTCGGCAAATGCGAGGGGGCCCTCTACAAAATCAGAACCCTTGTACATAGCCTGAATCTGGTCGTACTTGCCCTTGATCGCCGCTTCTAAAGAGTCCGCATTCATTCCGGCCATGGCAGCTTGTTTACTACCACGAACCGACAGCGGAGCGCATTCTAGAATCAGCCCGGCCCACTTCTTAGCGCCTTCAAGAGCTTCGCCTGCTGGCACAACATCGTTAACAAAACCCAGCTGTTTTCCTTCCTCTGCGCTAACACGCCGGCCGGTTAACAGCATTCCCATAGCCTGTTTCATGCCTATCTCTCTTGGAAGGCGATGAATACCACCCGCCAATGCGGCCAGACCTACACGAGGTTCAGGTAACGCAAAGATGGCGTTGTCCGAGGCGATGATCAGGTCGCATGCGAGGGCGATTTCGAAACCTCCCCCCATTGCCACACCATTCACCGCGGCAATAACAGGCTTGGGGTTATCGAACCTTGAGGTCAAACCTGCGAACCCCGACGATGGCTGGCCACTCATGTCACCACCTGATGCCTGATACTTCAGATCATTTCCGGCACTAAAAGCCCGGTCACCTGCGCCGGTGATAATCGCAACCCATTGCTCAGGGTCAGACATAAAATCATCAAATACTCCAGCAAGCTCAGCATTCCCGGGGGGATGCAAAGAGTTCATAACTTCAGGTCGCTCAATAGTAATGATCGTGAGTCCACCTTCGCGGCTTACACTGCTGAAATCGCCCATAGCTTTTTCCTGAAATAAAAACAAAAAGTTTACCAGTTTGTCGAACAGGGACAACTTGACATAAATCACCGATCAAACGATGAATTCCAGCCACTACAGTTCACCAGAATGGCGTTATAATGCGGTAACTAAAAAATCTGGAGTACCCATCATGGGACTGTTCACCAAGAAACTGGAAATCCCATCCGCTGATTCGGCACTGCCCGGTCGAACAGACGAACTACCCGTACCCGAACAGCATTTTGTGAATGGCAGCCCGATGAAAGGACCATTCCCTGAGACTATGCAGACCGCAATGTTTGGTCTCGGTTGTTTTTGGGGAGCAGAGCGTCGCTTCTGGGAACAGCAAGGCGTTTATGTAACGGCTGCTGGTTATTCAGGCGGGAGCACCCCTAACCCCAGTTACGAGGAAGTCTGCTCTGGTATGACTGGCCACAACGAGGTCGTACTGGTGGTATTTGACCCAACCGTCGTCAGTTATGCCTCCCTGTTACAAACTTTCTGGGAAAGCCACAATCCGACACAGGGTATGCGCCAGGGAAATGACGTCGGCACGCAATATCGCTCTGGAATTTACACCTTCTCGGACGAGCAACTTGAAGATGCACTGCGAAGCCGGGATGTATTCCAGAAAAGACTGGAAGAACAAGGGTTTCCTGCCATTACCACGGAAGTTTGTCCGGCACCTCAGTTTTACTATGCCGAGCATTACCATCAACAGTATCTCGCCAAGGTCCCTAATGGATACTGTGGCCTGGGCGGTACTGGCGTTTGTTACGCTGACTCATCAGTCCAGGAAATTTAGTACTCTTTAACCGAAGTAGCACATCTGGTTCGAAGGCAACCTAAAACGCTTCAACCAGATGGTGCTCACATTCTCATCAACGTTTAAACACAACAGTGCCGTCGGATTAATCCGTGAGGCGGTGTAATGCTTCATCGTAGCGCGCCAGGGTATTTTCGATGACTTCATCGGGCAGTATTGGTCCCGGGTACTCTTTGTCCCACTCTCCCGCGGTGACCAGGGTTTCCGTGTAGTTACGCACATACTGTTTATCAAAGCTGTTTTGTTCCTGACCAGGCCGCCAATCATCAGCGGGCCAAAAACGGCTGCTATCGGGGGTCAGCACCTCATCAATAAGAACGATGTCCCGGTCCTTATTCCAGCCAAACTCGAATTTGGTATCTGCAATAATGATCCCGCGTTCCAGCGCATATTCGCGACCCTTCTTGTAAATACCCATGGACGTATCCCGGATTCTTTCCATGACATCCTGGCCAACGGTTTCCACAGCCGTTTCAAAACTGATGTTTTCATCATGCCCCTCTTCCGCCTTTGTCGAAGGCGTAAAGATCGGTGCTTCAATCCGGTCGCTATTCGTCATACCCGTCGGCAGTGATATGCCACAAACTTCGCCTGTCTTCAGATAGTCCTTGTAACCACTACCGGTCAGGTATCCTCGAACGATGCATTCAATAGGGACAACTTCACTTTTGCGACAGATCATGATTCGGCCTTCTAACAACTGACGCTGCTCATCTGTCAGTCCGTCGATGTCTGCCGGGTCCGTCGACACCAGATGATGCGCATAATCGTTGTTGAAAAAGTCGAACCAGAACTTCGAGATCTGGGTTAGCAATACACCCTTCCCTGGTATTCCATTTCCCAGAACCACGTCGAAGACGCTCACCCGGTCAGTCGCCACAATAAGAATTCCGTCTCCACCATCAGACAGTGGCAAGTCATACAGGTCACGGACTTTTCCTGTTCGTTTATTGCTCAACGGCAAATCAGTGTTCATAACTGCTTCAGTCATGATTGCTCCATTTTATGATGCTTGTTTAAGCTAAAGTTAAGTAAGTGCTTGCTCAAAATCAGCAAGTAGGTCGTCAAGTTCCTCGATACCGATTGAGAACCGAACAAGGGAATCATCAATGCCCATGGAAGCCCTCCGTTCAGCGCCCATTTCATAGTAGATCGAGTGAGCGACAGGTATTGCTAGCGACCTGGTGTCCCCCAGGTTACTACTGCAAATCACAAGATCCAGTTTGTTAATAAAATCAAAACAGTCCACATCGTCAATCAGTTCAATGCTGAAAATCCCGCCATGATGGCGGAATAAAGACGCGGAGCGATCATGTTCTGGATGCTCAGACAAACCGGGATAGTACACTTTCCTGACCTTCTCATGGCCGTCGAGATACTCAGCTAACCTCTGCGCATTACCACAAATTCGATCCATGCGGAGCGCCAGGGTATCGGAACCTACTGAAATATGATGAGCAGCTTCAGGGCCAAGTGAAGCACCCAGGTCTCTCAGGCCTTTCTTTTTAATCTGCTGGATCGCCCAGCCACTCACATCGCCTTTCTTGTAGTTGTCATACAAATTAGTAAAGGTCGACCAATCGAACAGCCCGGTTTCTGTTACCGCACCACCCAGGGCATTCGCATGTCCACCGATGTACTTTGTCAGCGAATTAATAACAAGGCTTGCGCCTACCTCTTTGGGCCGAAAAAGGTACGGTGTGGTCATCGTGTTGTCCACAAAGTAAATCAGGTTATGTTCGCGGCACAGGCCACCGATTCCAACAAGATCGGAAACCTGGGTTCGTGGGTTGGCTATCGTTTCCACAAAGACCAGTTTGGTATTCGGCTGTATTGCAGCAGCAACAGCATCAGAAGACGTTGCGTCGACAAACGTCACTTCAATACCCTGGGTCGCAAACGTGTTGAAAAGACTATTGGTATTGCCGAACAAATAAGAAGAAGAAACAAAATGATCGCCACGACGAAGTAACGCAAATAGCGCAGTGCCGATTGCAGCCATTCCAGTACCGAAAGCGGCGGTGGCGGTACCTTCTTCCATCAGGGTGATTTTATCCTGCAGCGCTGTCACCGTTGGATTAACCTGACGCCCGTAGGTGTAGCCACCCTTTTTACTCTGAAAGACCGCGGCAAGATCACGCGCGTCATCATAGGCATAGGTCACTGCCGTGTGTATGGGCTTATGGATAGATCCATGTTCAATCGGATCGCGCCTATCCGAATGAATAATTTTTGAAGTGAATCCCATTTTCTTAAGCTCCTGAACAAAAAAACCCACCGAGCAAGCCGCTACAGCAGGTTATCCCTCTTTAGCCGCATTTCTAAAGCGCCCGCAAGCTGACATCAAATCGGCGCAGAACGAATTGTACATTAGCTCTTCCAGCAGGTACAACGAAATGGGTGCGTCTCTTCAATCCCTGCTAGAATACGGGGCTTCCAGGCAATATGACACGACATGAACAACGCAGATTTCAACCAGCAGCTCATCGATTTCCTGAACGCCTCACCCACGCCATTTCATGCCACACAGAATATGGCGGCGATGCTCACCAATAACGGCTTTCGCGGACTGAAAGAAGCAGAAAGCTGGGACACGCCTGCTGGCAGGTACTTTGTCACCCGCAACGACTCTTCTATTGTGGCTTTTGTCATTGGCCGCCACCCATTGGAAGAGACAGGCATCAGGATGGTGGGTGCACACACGGACAGCCCCTGCCTGAAAGTAAAACCTCGACCGGAGCGAAACAGCCACGGTTACCAGCAACTTGGCGTGGAAGTATATGGTGGCGTGTTGTTGAACCCCTGGTTTGACCGCGACCTGAGTCTGGCGGGCAGAGTCACGTTCAAAAACAGCAAGAACCAGGTGACGAGCGTACTGGTCAACCTGGAAAAGCCTATCGCCGTCATCCCAAGCCTGGCCATCCACCTTGATAGAGATGCGAACAAGGAAAGAACCATCAATCCGGAAACGGACCTGGCACCCGTACTGCTTAACGAGAACGAGGCGTTTTCACTGGCGAGCGCTCTTGATGAAGCCACCCAGGGTGGAGAGATCCTTGCCACAGACCTTTGCTTCTATGACACTAACCCCGCCCAGGTCATCGGGATACAGAACGACTTTCTTGCGAGCGCTCGACTGGACAATCTGCTGAGCTGTTTCACAGGTCTTCAAAGCCTACTAACAGCAGACGATTCAGTCAGCAGCCTGCTGGTATGCAATGATCACGAAGAAGTAGGCAGCGCATCAACTTCCGGCGCAGGCGGCACCTTCCTCAAGGATGTGCTAAGCAGAATTACACCGGATGAAACCTCAAAAATTCGTACCTTTTCAAACTCGATGCTCATTTCTACGGACAACGCTCACGGTGTGCATCCAAACTACCCAAAGAAGCACGAAAGCAACCATGGCCCAATCCTCAATAAAGGGCCTGCCATAAAGTTCAATGCAAACCAGCGTTATGCCACCAATAGCGAAACTGCCGGTTACTTCAAGGCTCTTTGTCTGGACCTGAAGATTGAATGCCAGGAGTTTGTCAATCGGGCCGACATGGCCTGCGGCAGCACCATCGGGCCTATCACCGCCAAAGAGCTGGGTGTTCGAACTCTGGATGTCGGCGTACCTACCTTCGCCATGCACTCGATACGGGAATTAGCCGGAACACAGGACGCGTTCAACCTGTATCGAGTACTCAGCGGGTTCTACAAAGACCCGGGACCGCTGGGACCCCAGAGTTAAACCCTAGGCGACTTTTGTGTCGACCGCCGGCCCCACATAGAGTGCCGCAGGGCGAATAATCTTGTTGTTTGCGCGACTCTCCATGAAGTGCGCAAGCCAGCCTACGGATCTGGACATTGCGAAGTTTGCGGTAAAAAAGTCCGATGGAATACCCAACGCTTCGTAGACCACACCCTTGTAGAACTCAACGTTTGCCCAGACTTCCTTGCCTCGCTCATTCATGCGCTTGTTAAAAGCTGTTTCCAAAGCTTCAAGAATCAGGAAGTCATTTTCCAGCGCAGAACCCACGCACAGGTCCCTTGCCAATGGTTTTAGGATCCTGGCCCGGGGGTCTACAGTTCGATATTCCCGGTGCCCCATACCCATCAACCTCCCCTTACTGGCCAGCAGTTCGTCCACATAGTGCTGTGCCAGCCCAGGACGTCCAACTTCCCGCGCAGAGAGCAGCGCCGCCTGATCTGCGCCACCATGCAAAACACCCGAAAGTGCGCCTGCCGCCCCGGCAAGCACAGCTGGGACAGAGGCAAGCGTTGAGCTGATCACCCGAGAAGCAAAGGTGCCTGCATTAAAAGAATGATCCAACTGCAGAAGCTGAACGATTCGATAAGCCTCCAGCTCATCAATCGTTGGCTTTTTATCCGTAAACATCATCAGGAATCGTTCGAGGTAATCGGACGACTCACTGAACCGGCCCGTGTTCGCGCCACCACCTCTGGATGCATGCAGAGCGGCAATGATCGAGGGATACTTCGCCAGGATCTGTAGCCCGTGTGACGTGTCCATGTCTCGATCTCTAAACCTCACATCCTCAAGAGATACAACAGACAGTACAGACTGCAAAGCCTGCATGGGATGAACCGTCGCCGGCATAGAGGCAATCAGATTTACTTCAGCCTCACTAAGGCGGCCAAATCGATAAAGGTATTCTTCGAGCAATTCCAGCCCATCTTCGCCAGGAACTTCACCGAACAACACCAGATACATCGCCTCCGTGTAGGGTAGATGCACGACATCTTCTATCACCCGGCCACGGTAAGACAACCGACCAATTTCACCTTCCACATTGCTGATACTCGTCTCTCCGACGACAACCCCTTCTAGCCCTGGGACATAACTCATTTCTACCTCCACTTAGTAAAACTGTCAGCGATTATTACGGTGAATCGCTAAGCATGGATACTTAAACCAACTAATGGACAGATAAGATAAGCCGATATTACAAGCACTAATCTGCCAATGAGCGACACTAATAAATTGCAAGCAGCATTCGGCACGGTAAACTATGCGCTCATCTAGTTAGCGGTGGCAGCATGCCGGTTCACCTGGAAACTCACGAGATCCGCGTATTCAAAACAGTCTACGAAGAGAACGGCTTCAACCGTGCCGCGGAGAAACTGTTCGTTACCCAATCCGCGGTCAGCCAGACTGTCGCGAACCTAGAGCACAAGCTGGACACGCTTCTGTTTCAGCGTAAACCACTTCAGCTGACCGAGGCAGGCATACGACTCTTACACTACGCACAAACGGTTCTTTCTGAAGAAGATACCGTTCTATCTGATCTGAGTAATATCAAAAATGGAGTGCTCTCTACTTTACACCTCGCAATGAACAGCACTGTCAATCACCTGTTCGGTGCGTCATTAGTAGACAAGTTTTGTACCGCACATCCCCTAACCCGAATAAAGATTTCGGTACTCCCAAGCCGCCAGATCATCACTGCAGTCAGTTCCGAATTGTGGGAGCTGGGTCTAGGGCCCTTCCAACAAACCATGCCCGACCGCTTCAGGACGATTCCGCTATTTGAAGAAACGCGACACCTGGTGGTTCGTAAAGACAAAATCAAACCCGATGCGTCTGCTGAAGACGTGCTGCACGACACCCCATTAATCGTCTCGCAACTGGATGACCCGGATCTGCGCCCGACACTGGACAAGCTACGCGACAGCTTCGGAACCATTTGGGAAGTTAACGACCTTGAGTTAAGGCTGGCGCTGGTCAATCAGGGCCTTGGCATGACTTACCTGGATGACAAAATCCTGGCGGAGCAACCCGAACTCGGCATCATTGATCACTTTTCTTTTTCGACGATCCCTCTGACATTTGGCATCTATTACCGAAGGGACAAACAATTGTCGAAGGGTGGGCATCAGTTCATCCGGATTTGCGAGGATTTTTCATTCTAGCGGCAATTTAGTTCCAGACCCGATTTCCTGCTAGAACCAGTCGAACAGTAGCCTGATTGGGCTCTGCAAAAAAACATCAATCAGGCCCGGACTGAACCGGCCGCAACATGCAGAAACATTTCTAACTCAAGCAGCCGCTTTTCTTTGATCGGCCACGACAGGTCACAGGTAACTGCCGTTTCGATGCCGATTACTTGTCGACTAACTCGCTGCGTCGCACAGCAAGGTATTCTCTCAATTCGGCCAGAACCCTTTTTGCTCCCTCATCCAGACCTTGTTCCAGTTTGTTGGCCCTCAGCTCAAGCTCATCGATGGCTTGCCCGCCTGACCATTTTTCGGCACAAAATGTTCGCCATCGGTTTAATTCGGCTTCATCTAACAACTCTGGGTGGTTCCTTCCCCTAAACCTGAACAACATTTCATCCAGGCGATCATCCTGAAACCGACCCTCAAAGCTTCCGAGTTGCTCCGGGGGAACCGCCAGTAAATCAGACATGGTGTTACGATCCGCATCCGAGAAAAAACCGCCCTGGTAGAGCTGAAAATCAGGATCTTCCGAATCCGCAAAATGATTCCTGCCGTAAACTTCCTGAATCTTTTCAACCAGCCCTGCAACCCCCGTTAACTGGATTGCCCGCGATTCGCACTGGCTCCGATCGATCCCAAGCCGTCCAGCGCAATCATCATTTAAGGTCGCAAGGGGAGCAACAAAAGGACATCGATTAATATGAATCGTTTTTAATGCAATCCGTTGCTCGTGTTCTTCAAGCTGGTCACTGGGGGTAAAGACAAGTCGCGCCAGTTCAGCTGCAGAGGCAGATATCAGCGCTTCCGGTGCCTGCGACAGATCGAAACAAATAATCCCATTGCTGTTGCCTGGGTGCTGGCAGATCGGCATCACCAGGGCGGTACAACCCCTGGATGCCGGGTACATGGAAGAAACGTGCACAATCGGGTTCTTACCCAGCGGATACAACTGCTGCAACACTGCCTTTTTGCTTCTGAGCCGGAACACGAAATCGTAAAGTTTGGGTTGTGCTGCCCGAAGGCATTTTGTGATCTCAATGGTCGCCCTGACATCTGCCAGTGCATCATGGGCATCAATATGCGCCAGCCCATTGGCACGGGCCATGTCTTCAAGCTTGAAACTCGGCGACCCATTCTCCTTTTTCGGCCAATTAAAGCCCTCAGGCCGCAGCGCATAGGCCGCACGAAACAGATCAATCACATCCCAGCGTGAATTGCCATTTCGCCATTCACGGGCATACGGGTCGTGAAAGTTTCGGTACAACATCTGTCGCGTAAACTCGTCATCAAACCTGAGGCTATTAAAACCAACGACACAGCTCTCGGGCTGGTTAAATTGTTCAAGTACCTTTTCTGTAAAGGCACGCTCGATTACGCCTTTTTCCTGAATCTCGACCAGACTGATACCGGTAACCAGCAACGCTTCCGGTTGCGGCAGAACGTCAGTACCGGGCCTGCCCAGGAAGTTCTGCGGCGGCTTAATTTCATTGAGATCCAGATCGGTCCTGACCCCTGCAAACTGCAAGGGCCGATCCAGGATAGAGTCAATGCCAGTGGTTTCCAGATCGTACCAGTAAAGAGTTTCGGCCATATCGTGCTCTGGGATCAGTTCTACTAAAGGACAGATCGTCTAGTGTGTATAATCCCAGCTTTTTGGTCAAAGGCATTCCATGACCTTATCTAAAAATTTTATCGGCCTTACACTCGGTCCGCTCCTTGCAGCGGTGGCTTTTTTTACCCTTCAGAGTTTCGGCTGGCAGGAAACTGCGTGCTGGACCGCAGCAATTACGATTATTTGCGCAGTCTGGTGGATCTTCGAGCCCATACCCATACCCGCTACCTCTCTTATCCCGCTCGCTACTCTGCCAATCATTGGTGTGTTGACGCCTGCCCAGGTTGGCGAAGCCTATGGCTCGCCACTGGTACTACTCCTAATGGGTGGTTTTATTCTATCCACGGCCATGGAAAAAAGCGGCGCGCACAGGCGAGTTGCTCTCGGCATGGTTAACCTGTTCGGCGGCAACAGCAGTCGCAGGCTCGTGTTTGGCTTTATGGCTGCCTCAGCAGTCCTGAGCATGTGGATATCGAACACCGCGACTACCCTGATGTTATTGCCGGTAGCACTCGCTGTGATCGAAAGGTCTGACGATGACAATCTTGCCATTCCCCTGCTACTGGGTATTGCCTACGCAGCCAGTGTTGGCGGAATAGGCACCCCTATAGGCACGCCACCCAACCTGGTCTTTCGAGAAATATATTGGGAGAACACCGGCATCGAAATCGGATTTTTAACCTGGATGAGCTGGGGTGTTCCCGTCGTGCTGATCTTTGTGCCCATTATCGCCTTGTGGTTAACCAGGCGGCTAAACCATCAGGGGCATGTTGATATGCCAAAGGTTGGTGCCTGGCAAACGGAAGAACGACGGGTATTTCTGGTATTCGCTTTCACTGCACTAGCATGGATTACCAGGAGTCAACCTTTCGGTGGCTGGAAAACCTGGTTAGATGTTCCCGGCGCAAACGACGCGAGCGTTGCCTTACTAGCGGTAGTCGCTATGTTCCTGATACCTAACGGCAAAGGCTCTCGACTACTGGACTGGGAGACGGCGGGTCGAATTCCTTGGGGAATGTTAATTCTGTTTGGCGGCGGCATCGCTATTGCAAAAGCGTTTATTGTTTCGGGTATGAGCGCTGCACTTGGCAACGCACTGGCAGGAATCGCCGGCTGGCCAATACTCGCGATGATGGCAGTCATTTGCCTGTGTATTACGTTCCTGACAGAAATGACAAGTAACACGGCTACCACAACGCTAATGATGCCAATCCTTGCCGCTGCCGCTATCGCGGCCGGTATCGCACCCGAAGCCCTGATGGTACCTGCCGCGATGAGTGCAAGCTGCGCATTTATGTTACCCGTCGCCACTGCGCCCAATACCATAGTCTTTTCTACCGGCTGGTTTACCACCCGTCTGATGGCCCGCGAGGGGCTGGTGCTCAATTTTACAGGCGTCATCGTGATCAGCGTGATGTGTTACCTGCTGATGTAAAAGCACCAAGCTCTGCGTCACGCGCCGCTTGCGACATACTGGCGAGCCTTAAAAGCTCGAGCTTAAACTGTTCATAACCCAGCTTGTCCAGCATGGCCGTTAGCGGCGGAACCCATTCATTGTAGTCCGCCACTGTTTCCAGTTTTGCATTACTCATAGGCCCCTGCATCCATCGATAAAACTCGTCACCACCTGTCCAGGTCTCACGTAACAGGGTATAAGCCTCGCGCATTCCCAGAAAGATGGACTGCTTTTTCACCTCCATTTCAGCCACTGGTATTCCAGAGCCATACAACGCGTCCAGCTGATTACGTGCCAGCATGATCAGATCAATGACCGAATCCCTTCGAGCCAGACTTAGCCTGTATCGATCAAACCGATGCGATTCACCGCGAGCCCGCAGCCATCGTTCCAGTGCATGCAACTCGATCGTCGTTGCCAGGCTTTCATTGAATCGAGTGTCATCTTTAATGTAGATAACCCGGTGTGCCAGCTCATGGAACAATAGCGCCGCGAGTTGTTCATCGGAACGAAACAGGAAGGTGTCGAGCAACGGGTCTTTAAACCACCCAAGTGTTGAATAGGCAGCCACGCCACCCACGAAGACTTCATAGCCTTTGTTCTCCAGGCGCTTTGCATACTTGTCCGCATCTTCTCGCTCGAAATAGCCGCGATAAGTCACGCATCCTGCTACAGGAAAACACGATTTTTTAAGCGCCAGTTCATAAGGTTTCGCCGCAAAAACATTCCAGACAACATAGGGCTCACCTGTCTCCACATAACTCCGATAAGCGCCACTGACCGGCAGGCCAATCTGGGAGGCAAAGCCTAATATCTGGCCGGCTGTTTCGATTCGGTCACGGAGCGCCGGGTCAATCTTTGATTGCAGTAGTTCATCGGTAGGCGTTCGACGCCACAACAGTGCGGCCTGACCTCTGGCTGCCTGCTGATAGAACTGGAAAGTTTCGCATCCGGACACAAGGGCCAGGAAACAAAACGCGATTAAGGCTTTAACTATTCCAGGCAATTCATGCTCCCTGAAAGACTGATTCATATGAAGGTTACAGCACAAATGGTACAAAGCGAGGCGGGTGCGCAGTAGCGACTGGATAGGCCGCCTGATAAAGTACCGATATGTATACGGAACACTTTGGTCTTACCGAAGCCCCCTTTTCCATTGCGCCTAATCCGCGATATCTGTTTATGAGCAGACGCCATCGTGATGCGCTCGCCCACCTGCTCTTTGGTATTCAATCCGATGGCGGTTTTGTCCTGTTGACGGGTGAAGTAGGTACTGGGAAGACCACATTGTGCCGATGCCTGCTTGAACAGATCCCGGATGATGTCGAGACCGCATTCGTACTGAACCCCCTCGCAGGCAGGGGTCGTGCCCTTCTGGCCACAATTTGCAGCGAATTTGGTATCAAGTACCCTGCTAAGACGTCGCTGAAAATGTTGGTCGACCGACTCAACACCTATCTCATGGATAGTCACAGCAACCATCGGAAAGCGGTGCTCATCATCGATGAAGCCCAGAACCTTTCTTATGAACTCCTTGAACAACTGAGACTGTTAACCAACCTAGAGACAAACGAGCGAAAGTTACTCCAGATCATCCTGCTGGGGCAACCAGAACTACTGGAAATGCTGGAAGACAGAAGCCTGCGGCAGCTCAGCCAACGAATCATCGCAAGATTTCATCTGGACGCTCTCGATTCAAACGAAACCGAAGCCTATATTATCCATCGTCTGGCTATTGCTCATGGCCAACCGGAACTTTTCACACGATCTGCAATGAAAAGAGTGTACCGAATCAGCACCGGTATCCCTCGAGTTATTAACCTGATCTGTGATCGTGCCCTACTGGGAACCTACGCCGAGCACAAACAGCAGGTAACACCACGAATCATTAGTCGTGCCGCGAATGAGATTCTTGGCACTCGCCGCACTGGTGCGAAGCCCATTCGGATAGTCGCCGTTGCCGCTGCCGTATTGCTGATGATCATGACCGTCTGGACCCTGCGTCCCTCAGAGAAGATGACGCCTCACGTTACCGAGACCGTGGCCAGCGAGCCCGCATCTGCAACAACATCGACCGCGCAGACACTGCCCGTTCCGGTACCAGCCAAACTCAGCATCCGGGGACATGCTTCTGCCTCCGATGCATATCACGACCTGTTCGCCCTGTGGGGAACCAGCTTTGACGACAAAGCATCAAACCCCTGCGAACTTGCCATAGCGATCGGGCTCAGATGTCTTGAAAGCATCGCCACGCTTCCAGAGCTGAGGGATCTGGACAGACCGGTTATTGTTCAACTAAACAGCGAGTATTTTACGCTTGCACAGATAATAGATGGCACCCTTACGGTGATCGCGGGATCAGACCAACTAAATCTTACCCAGGCTGAGTTTGAATCAAACTACAGTGGTATGGCCCAGATGCTGTGGCGCATGCCACCCGCTTATCAAGCACCGCTGAAAAAAGATGACCGTGGTGCCACCGTTGACTGGCTGGTGACACAACTGGACCTGATCGATGGTCATTCACCACCTATCCAAACAGGCTCCACTTTCAATGAATCACTGGAAGAGAGAGTGCGGAATTTTCAAAGAGGGGCCGGTTTATCCCCAAACGGTATCGTCGACCCCGTCACCTGGATACATTTAAATGACGTCGAAGCGATGAGTATTCCAACACTGTATTCACGAGACCAGGGGTAGCGTCATGTCCTATATTCTCGATGCGCTGAACAAATCGGAACAGGAACGTGAACGCAAACAAACACCGGGCCTGAAAAGCCTGCGGGGTGAACCCTCCCCCAATCGGTTCCAGCTCAGGCATTTCCTTTACCTGCTGGCACTACTGGCTATATTCAACTCCATTGGCGTTTTCATCTATTTCGGCAACAACTCCGAACCAGACAGTGACATTGCGACGCAGGCTAAAACGCCTTCCGCAGACTTACTCGTGCCTGCCAACGCGGCCACAGTTGACACCCCTATGGCATCGTCGAATTTAACCGCGGCTAAACCCGCCGGGTTTCCAGCCCCGCCTGCCGCGGGTAAAACCGTCGACATCAACGACCTGCCTAGCCAAGTGATTCGTCGGTTACCTGAGATTCAGATCACGACACATATTTTCGCTTCCGACTCGGACCTGCGCATGGTGAACATCAATGGCGTATCCAGAAAGGAGGGAGATCTTGTCACCAGCTCTCTACAGCTGGTGGAAATCACAGAAGAAGGGGTAGTGATGAACTTCGAAGGCTACGCCTACGCGATGAATATTCTTGAGGACTGGCAGAACAACCCATAGAAGGGCAGCAAACGCATTACTGAATCGGACTAGCGGAGGTTTGGATATTATTCTCGAGTTCGTTGAGCTTCTGTGAAATCTGCCGCCGGTGCGCATCAATTGAATCAATCGCAGCCTGCATTTCCTTCACCTGTCGGTCCAGCGAATTCTGGTTTCTCTTCGCCGCCCCCTGGACCACTGCCTGATCCTGAACCTGGCCCCGAAGCAAAGCTATTTCTGTAATCAATTCTTCATTGTCCTGCCGCAAGCCTTCCCGAAGGCCAGCCAATTCACTCACGATAACCTGGTACTGAGATGACATCTTCTTGACCGGCACACTCACTGAGTCTATTTTCGCCCCCAGGTCACGCTTTAGGCCCGCAATAGCGCGAACGTTCTTTTGAATATTAGGTTTATTCTGACGGTGAGACACCGCCCACAGCTTGTCTATCTCTGTGAAGTTTGTATTCATCTGGGCTTTCAGGTCCCGCAGAGTCTTGGAGACGTCGGTACCTGTCGCTGCCAGCCGGCTATCTAGCTGACGGGTATTTTCCTGACCCTGTTCAAGTAACTGGTTGGAACGCTCGAGCTTCTCCTGAACCTCGAAGAGCGTGTAACCGCCGATCCCCATCATGATTGCCATAAGCACGATCACAAACACCAGCAAACCGTTGAAGTTACTTTGCTTCGGCGCCTCGGATCGGCCACTTCGCCTATAGGACGCAACCTCATCCTGAGCAGGCTTTATGGAAGGGATATTTTCTTTCTGGTCTGACATAAATTTGTGGTCAATTACCTTTCGCTTTACCAAAAAGGGCTCCGCTAGGAGCCCTTTCATAACAGCTTACTATTTTGTTACAGGGTAACCATGAGTCCGTAAAGTACGGCGGTCAAGCCTAAGCTACACCCTATCACGCCCGACACCTTGGTCATCGGACCCTGCTTACCGAATAATGCATTTCCTTCCAGGGCAAGAATCAGCAGCAGGACAACGCCCAAGCCAACAGGGTTTGCGTCTGTCACAAGGCCGTTACCTCCCAGGTGAGCGGACGAGCCCATGAAAAACAGCATCGGCGCTGAAAAGAGTACATTGGTCCGTGAAGCCAACGCCGCTTTCGGTGCAGCTCCTGCCGCTTCAGGAAGCGCTTCGCCACCATGTGCAACCTGCGTTGCAGAAGCGATAACAATCTTCTGTGCTGGCCAAATAACCAGCCAGACATTCAGGAACATCAATGTGCCCAGGGTTGCACCCACAGTAATGTCGTAGGTCAGCCCCGCATGCCGGTACCCAAGAAGAACGACACCCGTAAGAAACGTAAACATGGCACCCCATCGGAACCACCAGAGTGCGCGCGGCACCAATTTCTGAATCGCTCCAGAGCGATGCGCGTCTTCCGCCTCTTTGAAATACTCACCCTGGATAAAGTTGAAGTAATACAGAACCCCAATCCAGGTAATACCTGCCATAAAGTGACCCCAGCGAAACAGATAGTCCAGACCGACGCTTGTAAACAACGCGATATCGCCCATTAGATTGCCCTCTCTTAATATTAGTTTGGATCAGCCCGGAACACCAAGCCTTGACCCTCGTAGTGTCGTATCCCGATGATAACATTCATTTTTTGGGCTTTCCATTAACCCCTGAAACAAGAGTTTACCCCGCTCAGGGCTGTTTATTAAAAAAACCTGCTCAGGGCTGTTTATTAAAAAAACCCGCTCAGGGCTGTTTATTCGCTCAAGGCTGTTCATTAAAAAAACCCGCTCAGGGCTGTTTATTCGCTCAAGGCTGTTTATTCGCTCAGGGCTGTTTATTCGCTCAGGGCTGTTCATTAAAAAAACCCGCTCAGGGCTGTTTATTCGCTCAGGGCTGTTCATTTCGATCAGAGTGGCGCAGCCACGGAACAGATACATTTTGCCAACGACTCTCGCTAGCAATAGCTTTTTCCATTCCGGTTCCCGATGAACCGGTAGTCGAAATGTCTGCGCTATGCCTCCAGGGCGTTCAATATCGTGCAATGAACGGCCGACTCCTGACCACCAGCACAAGCCTCGGTTATCTGCTTAAGTGCAGCCTTCATCTTTTCCAGTTCGACAATTTTCTTATCAATCGCAGCAAGCTTGGTTTCTGCAAACGACTTCACTTCGCCGCAGGTCGCCACTTCTTTCTCCACCTGCAGGGCTAAAAGTTCACCAATCTCCTTCAGCGAAAAGTCCATCGCTCTTGCGCGACGAATAAAATGAACCCGCCCGATATCGGGCTCCGTGTAGAGTCTGTAGCCCGACGCACTTCTCCTCGGCGCAGGCAGCAGGCCCTCCACTTCGTAATAACGCAGTGTTTCGGCACTTGTTTCAGTTCTTTGCGCTAACTCGCCAATTTTCAGGTAGCTCATGGCAATCAACCTGGGTTGTTTCAGTACCCTATAGTTTACTCCAATGTTTAAATCTCCACAGGATTTCACCCGGTTTGCCTTTAACAGGTCGGGTTTCCGCTCTAGACTTCATATTTACTGGCCTCTAAGGGACAATTGTGACTGACATAATCAATACTGAAACTCTGGTAAGCGGCTTGTGCTTTGGCGAGGGGCCAAGGTGGCACAACGGCCGGCTCTACTTTTCAGACATGCACGGCAACACGGTTTACGCCGCAGATACGTCCGGTGAGCTGGAAACTATCGTCCGGCTGGAAGACGACGAGCCTTCCGGCCTAGGCTGGCTGCCCGATGGCAGGATGCTCATCGTTTCAATGCGAAACCGAAAACTACTGGTATTGGACGGCAATGAGCTCAGCGAGTTTGCCGACCTGTCAGGTATTGCCACCTATCACTGCAACGACATGGTGACCGACCTTAAAGGGAGATCCTATGTCGGCAACTTTGGTTACGATCTGCACAATGACGCCGAGTTTCAGAAAGCAGCGCTAATGCTGGTGCACCCCGACGGAAAAACAGAACTGGCGGCAGACGATCTGGCATTTCCCAACGGCACCGTCATCACCCCGGATGGAAAAACCCTCATTGTCGGTGAATCATTCGGGGCCCGGCTAACCGCCTTTGAAATTCAATCGGATGGTTCCCTTGTTAACCGACGTCAGTGGGCAAAAATGGAGGGCGCTGTTCCCGACGGTATTTGTCTGGATGAAGCAGGCGGCATCTGGGTCGCCTCCCCCGTGAGCAACGAGGTGCTTCGAATCATAGAAGGCGGAGAGGTCACCGATAGGGTAAAAATCGAAAACCAGGCTTATGCCTGCATGCTGGGTGGCCAGGATGGCAAGACCTTGTTCATCATGACATCGCGGTCCTCTCACCCCGCTCAATGCAAGACAGAAAAATCCGCCGCGGTGGAATTCGTGACAGTAAAACACGCCGGCGCCGGCCTGCCATAAACAATAGAATGAACGATAGAATGAACAACACAAAAATAGCAGTGATTAACGGCGGAGATTCCGCAGAGGCGAGCGTTTCCCGCAGCAGCGCCAAGGGCGTCATCGAGGCGCTACGCAACAACTATGACTCGGTCACCAGCATCGAACTAGACGACGGGATCGCGACTTCTCTGGCAGACTGTCGCCCCGATGTTGTCTTTCCTATCTTGCATGGGCCACCGGGCGAAGACGGCACGTTGCAGGGTTTCCTTGAGATTCTTGGCTACAGTTATGTCGGCAGCGATGTGCACAGCAGCGCCTTTGCCATGGACAAAATTATTGCCAAGGAAGTGTTCCGGCGCGTGGGACTGCCTGTTATCAGGCAATGCGTTGTTTCCAAAGCGGATGGCATCGCAAACGCAGTCGATATGATCACCAGCGAACTGGGTGAGAACGTCGTGGTGAAACCAGCCTGCCAGGGCAGTGCCATTGGTGTGACCCTGATTGATAACGCCAACCAACTTCGGGATGGCCTGAGCGCAGCATTTGAATTCGATCCCCGCCTTTTAGTAGAGGAACGAATCTACGGCAAGGAGATCACAGTGGGTGTCATTGATACCGATACCGGCACGGATCCCTTCCCCGTCATCGAAATCACGACACCAGAGAACAGCTGGTACGATTTTGACCATCGCTACACCCCTGGCCTCTCCGAGCACTTAATGCCAGCGGAATTACCAGAGGAGCAATTGCTCGCGCTTCAACAGATTGCAGTAGCCGCTCACCAGTCCCTTGGCTGCAGGGATCTGTCGCGTGCAGATTTCATCGTTACAGAATCTGATATTTATCTGCTGGAAGTGAATACACTGCCTGGCATGACCCCCACCAGCCTCTACCCCGACGGCGCCAGAGGCTACGGTCTGGAATTTCCGGAACTGGTGAAGTACCTGGTAGACCGGGCAGTGAAGCGCAAAGGCAGCTGAGCCACCTTCGCGCGGGGGTTGCGAAGAAGCTCGCACTATTCGTCATGTCGACTGGGGGTTCCCAGGCACCGTAATGGGGAACTCTCGGATCTTGCCGGCGCCTGGAACGATCAATATCAGGAACGGCGAAGCCAGCCCCGATAAAAACCCCTACAAATCATATCCGCGTTCGTTGTGCTGGTTAATATCCAGCCCCTCGGTCTCTTCTTCTTCAGACACCCGGAGCCCCACCAAAGCGTCAATAACCTTCAACAGCACATAGGTTAGTACCGCAGTGTAAACACCTACTGATCCAACACCGATCAACTGAGTCACCACCTGCTCACTCATGGGCTGACCATCACCCTGGCCGCTGAAGATTCCCAATGAACTGCTCGCAAAAACACCAGCAAGAATAGTACCCAGGGCTCCACCCACACCGTGGACCGGGAATACATCAAGTGAGTCATCAATACCAAGCTTCTGCTTAAGGAACATGGTCATATGGAAACAAACAAAACCTGCGCTAATACCAATAACAAGCGCACCTGCAGGTCCGACATAACCGGAAGCCGGCGTAATCGTGCCCAGGCCTGCAACCATACCGGTCACCGCGCCAAGCGCACTTGGTTTACCGAACTTACTCCATTCGATGCACATCCAGGTAAATGCCCCAGCAGCCGCGGACATATGCGTCACCAGCATCGCCATACCCGCATCGCCATTGGCAGCAAGCGCGCTACCCGCGTTGAACCCGAACCAGCCGACCCACAGCATGCCTGCACCGGTGATCGTCATGGTCATATTGTGTGGCGTCATCGGGGTTGTCGGGAAACCGCGCCTTGGTCCCATCACCATGGCAGTTGTAATTGCCGCCACACCAGCAGTGATATGAACCACGGTGCCACCTGCAAAATCGAGCAGCCCCATTTCGCCAAGCCAACCGCCACCCCAGACCCAGTGAGTCACCGGTATATAGACGATCACTAACCATATCGCTGAAAACAACAACATGGATGAAAACTTCATTCGCTCCGCGAAACCACCCACAACCAACGCGGGGGTGATAATCGCAAAAGTCAGCTGGAACATGGCGAAAACACTATCGGGAATATCCCCATTCATCGTGCCTTCCTGGATCCCCGACATCATGAAGTTCGACAACCCACCTATAAACATATTGCCGTCAGAGAACGCGAGAGAATAACCCGCAATCAACCAGATAATGGAGACGACGCAGGTAATGGCAAAACACTGCATCAAAACACTGAGCACATTCTTAACCCGGACAAGCCCGGCGTAGAACAACGAAAGCCCCGGGATGGTCATAAATAAAACCAACGCTGTGGCGGTCAGAATCCACGCTGTATTAGCCTGGTTAATCTCATCTGCCATCGCCAGCGGCGAAATTAACAGAAGTGAGAACACTGTAAGTGCGGCCTTGATCATTGAGACTCTCCTCATTGGCACCGACGCAGCAAACGGACAGGTGCCTTGTTATTTTTAACTGACGAGTTTAACGGATTGCCCATCAAAATCCCAAGGTAGCGCCTAACTTTGCTGCTTATGCCCACCGCGAATATAACCGTTTGGCTTTATACCAAAAAGATCAACGACAAGCGT
>ENA-OREB01000164-OREB01000164.1-marine-metagenome-genome-assembly--contig:-NODE-164-length-33605-cov-3.396832_pt1 | contig 33605 bp, 28 predicted proteins | sample MGYA00248625_ERZ508552 | MGnify/ENA primary metagenome ERZ508552 (study PRJEB26219, sample SAMN06267888) | marine metagenome | isolation source: Monterey Bay, California, USA | place: USA:Monterey Bay...
TTCCCGAGACGTCTGCGCCTGCTGCCGCGGTGACTGAACCATCAAATCGACCGTTCGAATCGACCATGATCCAGTTCCCTCGAAGGGTATCGCTGACGCGATCACCACTGGCAATGTGGGTGACTTCCTGCCAACCGGCAAACCGCGGATTGACGAGGTTCCGCGTCTCTTCCATAAAATCCGCGTTTGCTGACACTTCAGAACCAAGGCCTAAGCCTTCGGGTCCGTCAGGAGCGCTCAAATCTTGTGCAGCGACCTGACTCGAAATGAATGGCAGACAGATCAAGGTGGTCAGAATTGAGCTGAAAACGATTTTTAGATTCATGGTACGTTCTTTTCTAGCTAACAGCGATTATCACTCTACATGGAAGCGAACCTGCACTCACAGATTGATCAGTCACCAAAGGACCCAACTCTGCCAGTAACTTAGCCAAACTTCATCAAACGATTTGCACGATGTTATCGAATGGTTCGGACAGTCCACTTAACAATCGAATCGACTTTCCTTATCGATCAAGCAAGCCGGAAACAGACGATTAACAGGTTTGCAACGAAACCACTGACGCCTGTATCAACCCGGCGCGCATTTTCGATTTCAACCTTTGCGCGCGTCTTGGCGAATACTCGGCTGAAACGCGTCGAATGGTTTCAGCAAGCAAATCACCTGAGGTAGACCTTGAGTGCAATTCCGGTTGTGATGCCGGAGATCGGTCAGAAAACCAAACGATCCCAACAACCCGTAAACTTTGACTTAAACGCGATGAAATACCACTCGCTAACGCTGAAGATCCGCGACCGTTTTTTTCAGTTCGTCCACGTCCAATCGCAACTGAGCCAATTCCTGCTGAATTGCAGCCCAGTCAATCTGAGGCACACTCGCGATCGACTCTGTTGGTGAGGCAGCCTTCAACGGTCGCTCCAAATCACCCGTATCCAAGGTCGAGTATCGTGTTTTCAAACCCTCCAGTTCGTCAGGTTTATAGAGCCCATGCGTCACGATTTGACCACGCCCCGAAGGAGTTAGGGGGATCACCAAACGCTGCTGAATGAGAGAGGCAATGATGGGCCGCAACTCTCCTAAATCGGAAATCTTGGTCATTCGAGAAGCTCTTCCTCGTAACTCACCAAGCGTTTGTTCGCCGCGAAGCAATAATTCCGCCATCACAGCGAGGGCCGCCGTATCCACTCCCATCCACTCGTAAAGTTGGTGCTTAAACTTTGGAACGCGCCCGCCCGAATGCACCTCGACAACAGCTCCCAGTTGCCTCAGATCATAAAGTGCCTGCTCAACCTGATCCTCTCGCAGATCGAGTTGCGGACTTCGATTACTTTTTTGGTTCGATGCGGTTTTGATACCGTTTAATGTCATTGGGTAGACATCCGGAGTCGTTTTTGATTTCTCAACCAAAACTCCAGCAACTCGCCGCTGAATATGACTCAACGCACACCAGCGTGCCGAGCCATTAATTTCTTCCTCCGCTTCGTGAGCATTGGCTGTCTCGTCATTAGAATTCATGTCGAACTACCCAGTCGAAATGTTTTTGAATTAACCGCATCTGCTGGACGAGTCGCTTTTCAACGGGATTACGCATTTCCAGAAGGCAGAAGGCCTAAATTATAACCAGATGATTCTTCCGGAGAGAATACATCATCCATGGAAAAACAAAGACCGCTACGATTTCCAGAAAATTGCCGGCCATCCCGAGATTCCCTACGGACGGCTTGATTTCAACCGCCCCACACTGGCATACTGACGCCATGTTCGATCGCAATCAACTTCTCGAAATCGTTAATGGCAACCGAAAGGGTATGGTCGCTGCCATAATCCGCGTTGGTCTAGGGTGCTTCACGCCGGTCTATCGGGCAGCAATTTATCTACGCAATCGAAAATTCAATATCGCCTCGAAACAGAGCAACGATCAGATCATTCGGAACGCTGGTATTCCTGTAATCTCCGTTGGCAACCTGACCACCGGGGGAACTGGAAAAACACCAATGGTTATTTGGATAGCCAAACAGCTTCGTTCCAACGGATTGCGTGTAGCGCTTGTCAGCAGAGGCTATGGCTCTGAAAATCGCGACGGAGTCGATGGCCCCAACGACGAAGCCCTCGAGATGGAGCACCGACTCCCCGATGTACCACATCTGCAAGATCCGGATCGCTACCGAATGACTCAAATTGCGCGCCATGAACTTGATTCAGAAATCATTGTTCTCGACGACGCATTCCAACACCGCCAACTGGCTCGCAATCTCGATATTGTCTTAATTGACGCCACCGCGCCTTTTGGGTTTAACCGATTATTGCCTCGTGGCCTGTTGCGAGAACCACTTGATGGGCTGTCGCGAGCTGACCTCATTGTACTAACCCGCATCCATTTGATTTCGATTCCTAACCGCAACACGATCGTCCAAAAGATCAAACGCTACGCGCCCAATACCGCGATTGCGGAAACACAAACCCGAGCCAGTCATCTTCTACAATTCGATGGACAAACAGAGGAGATCTCTAAATTAGAAGGCCAGCCAATTTTCTTTTTTTGCGGCATCGGCAACCCGGAAAACTTTAAGCTCTCATTGGAAAGGCTTGATTGCAAGATCGTCGGATCTGTGAGTTATGCCGATCATTATCACTATCAACGGAGCGATTTGGAACACATTGGTGATTCTGCAAAATCCAATGGAGCCACGCTGATTATCTGCACCCATAAAGATCTGGTAAAACTCGGCACCAACCGACTCGGCGGGATTCCCGTTTATGCGATGGTCGTCGATGTGGAATTTGTGAGCGGTGAAAAAGAAGTGAAAGAACACTTAGAACGACTGATCAAACCGGCTAGCTAATCGAGACCGGCGACCTATTTCGCAGAAGATTTCCGCTGAGGAACCAGGTTCCTAATTCGGCGAAACATCGGAACTTTCGGCTCCTCGATTTCTTGAATTTCATTAGTCCCGTCCTGCATTGCGTCAGTGCCTAATGGACGGGCTCCGACAGGCTTCACGATTTCACCGACGCTTTGGACTCCCGATCTGACAGGAACATCTTTCAAGGCAATAAATTGATCGAGGAACTTAGGCCAATAGCTAGTCAGCAACTGCCGACACCGCTCGTAACCAATTGGATCGGAAAGTAACGGTGTTGTACTCGCCAGCATTTGCGTCATGGCTTTGACATCATTTTCGTCAAACCAACGATCAAAGACTTCCACATTATCGATACTCACTTGCCCGGGCCCCATCAAGTCAAATCCAATGCGAACATCCGTCAGCCCTTCAGATGGAAGATCGTCAAAGTGAACCGCGAATCGTTTCCACCTCGCTTCGATTTGATTCGCTTCTGAATCTGGTGAAAGGCTTCCAACTGAGCCAAATCGGTAATAATTTAGGCCTTCCGCTCGCCCTTCGAGAGCTAACCGCAAGGGTGGCTGTCGATCAGGTTTGTCAGTTTTAAGCCAAACCGAAATGGACACCCTTCCTGTTTCAGTGACTTCGAATTTATTACTCCGAACCCAGACCACTTTGCTTTCGTCGCCGGTCAGTCGCAGCGAAGCAGATCCTTGAATCACATTAGGATCAGAACCTGCAGGGTGGTTGATCAGTTCCACAAACCCCTTTGGCTGTGGGATGGTGGTCCAACCGATAAAATTCGATTGCCCATCGAATTCAAAACCACTGTTTTCGAGAACACCGAGCGGTTGGGGGCTCGCCGATTTTGTTAATTTTGACTTGAGGGTAAGCACTTGTCTCTGCAGCGCATTGTCTGCCGCGTCCGGAAGCGCAAAATCGAAATCAGTGACCGCTGCTCCCGATTTCATTTTCCCACCCAGCAACCCGTAAGCCGGAATCTCAAAAGTAACTTGACTACTGAGACCCTCCGGGTTTGCTTCGGTCTCGTCAGTTGGTTCATCCGTCGCAACCTGGGCTGTTCGAATAACTTCGAAACGAGAATCGGAAAATGACTCAATCGTCTCGACCGGTGAATCTTTACCACTCAATGACAGGCGAACACGATTCGGCCATGGTGACGAATTGGCGACGTAAAAGTAGGTTTCGTTTTCGAATTCTAATTGCCTCACCGCCAAATGTCCTAACTCTGGTTTTGGAAACCGCTCCGACGAGACATCGGCAAATGGCTCATCAGGCAATCTCGCAAACACTTCCATCAACTCCTGCAGTTCTGTCCCCTGGCCAAAGGAGAGCGTCACACCGCCATCGATAAGCATTCGAGAATCGCGATTCTTAATACTCTGAAGAAATCGTTGACGGCTAAGACCATTGCCCTGAATCATTGGCTGCAAACGCATCAATGGCGACTGCTGCTCTCCAAATGGCACCTGCTCTTCAAGTTGTGCGAAATGAGCCCACGTCGAACGATGCGAGAAGATATCAGCGGGGTAATTCAAATTTGAAAAAAACTGTCTTGCCTGATCAGAATTTTCAACATTAGAATCTACCCGCCGAGATGCCAGCGATTGTCCCGGGGCAATGCGATGAGGTTGAAGAAGAATCAGCTCGCCTTGATTTTCTTTCGCCGAAGCAACCCGACTCAGTTGATTGTCAAATCCCATGTGAAGCATAATTTTTTTGAAATCAGGGTTGGCGTGCAAACTGGGAGAAAACGCCGAAGCTGTTTCATCATTTCGATAGAGATCAACCGGAGCTAAGTACAACTTGCCCGCTGGCTTCGCCCGCATCACCTCATTAGCCAAATCTTGATACCAATGTCGCATCTGTGCTGCCCGCCACTGAGCCCATTGCTCTGCATGGGTGCCCAGCAAAATCTCTTGAATCCCAAGCCATTCCTTAGGAACACCCTTCAAATCCGACTGCGATTGAATGAATCTCTGAATGGTCAGCGAATCGTATCCCCAATGTCGACCGGGCAATAAGGCATACGTGTCAGGGCGGCAGATGATACTGACCCCTTCGAATGCCTCAAAGGATTGATAGCGATTCGACAGCTCTGAAACAATTCGCCGGACTGAACGTTGCACCAAAGGATTGAGCGGATTGTAGATTGGAAGGCGATTATTGGATTTCGCAAACTCCCGCCTTTGGCCATTCAGATCGTACATGTCAAAATCAGAATCTGTGCCATCTCGGCGGCGTTCCGCCTCCACTTCCGGTAACGGCCCCGACAACGCCAGTGTAGGCACCAAATCTAAACCCTCCCGCTCAAACATCCGAAACAACATTTCCAGAACATCTTTTCGGATGGGGTCCTGACCATTGGTAAAAAAGATACCCGTGTCGTGTTTGGGGGAGGGCAGTAGCAGGTTGCTCGGATAAATCGAACTTCCGTCAGAAGCAACGGTGACAAACGCACCACCGTAGCCATTCGCTTTTAAATGCTGGACAAACCTCGTGGCACCCTCGTAAAAAAACTGCCAATCATCGAGAGGTTCACTTACCAGCGGATCGATCTTCTCCAACACGCCAAAATTCTCTGAAAACAGCGGCATCTCATAAAAAGCCATCAACTTGCGATTGTCCGTACTCACCACGTCTTTCGACGGCAAACGATCGGGGCCAGCTTTGATTTTGACCGAACCAACAGTTGCCTTTTCCGTTTGATGACGATTCGCGATCAAAAGATAGGGCGAGTTCGTCTCAGGCCACACGGTCAAACTCAAAGTTCGAGTCTGAATTCCCTTTTTTGAACGAGGCATTAACGATTTTTCAATTTGCACTCCAGAGTCGAACCCATAATTGGGAACTTGACCGTTAGCATCTGGCTGTAAAAAACTAACACCAATCGCAGTTCCCTCAGCTGCCAAATACTCAATTTCGACAACATGAGGTTGTCCAAGTTCACCGACAGTTAATGGAATCGCCTGCCAACCGCCGGGAGCAAGTTCACCCATCTCTCGGTCGGCCACCCGCACCGGCACATACCGATTGTTGCCATAGATTTTGGGAGACTTTAAATTTGCGAACTGCGCCAGTTGGCTCCACGGCGAACTAGTCTCAGCTTCTCCAGAGAGATTGGTCGAGTAAACTAACGCCCAATCTTTACCATTCGACTTCGCAGATTCGCTGGACAAAACCAAGACCTGCATGGAGCGACTTACCGGAGGCTTTCTCGAACTGAAAGACGCCTGATAACGCTGTTGTTCTAATTCCAACTCAATATTATAGACACCCTCTTTCAAGGGCATTCTAAATCTCACCGATTGAGGGGAAGCCGTACCATTGGCGTCCGTTTGAAACGAAATTGATTTTGAAATTAACGATCGCCCCCCCACAAGCCCAGCCGGATTTGCTGATACCATTTTTATTCTGCAAGCTACCGCTCGCCCCAAGAAGGGCGTCCGATTTGGAGCAATCGAAAATTCAAATTCCTCACCAGATTTAAAAACCAAATGCGGGCGGGAAAAAGAAACGCCAAGCTCGTCTCCTGGAACTCTCGAAATCGAACAACGGTTACCAATCGAATCAATTTCTCCAGCAATCACACCACTCAAAAGCTGCTTTAATGAGAGCGTCTGCTCGTAGCGGGATGCCGGCTGTTCAATCGAACTCAAATCCAAAACAACCCGGGTATCACTATCACCCGACAATGAAAAATCAAATCCGCCATAAGTTGTTTTGGACCACTGCTGGACGTTTAAGACATTTCCAGTTTTTTCAATCGTCGCGTTTGCTTCGGCCTCAAGACCTAGTGGCGCTGGGTTGAAAAGCTCGCCATTGACCACCGTCACTGTGCCAGCCCACGTTTGAGGCAAACCGCCGCCCCACGAAACCCTAAACCGCAGGTCTTGTTTCTCAGCCGAGCGGGATTCAAATTCTGAATCAAACCGAAAAATGCTGGCGGTTGGAAGAAGCTTGGTGGGAGATTTCAACGCCAAGGTTGACGGTTGAACTAAGTCACGATCCTGGACAATTCCCAAAGTTACACTTGGCACCAGGATCCAGAAGAGCGCAGCATACAAAGCCATCACAAGCACGTATTTTGCTGTGAGTATCGAAAAAACGAATTTCGGACTTCCTTGTCCGGTCATTCGATTGACCTAAGCTAAAAAACAACTGTAAGCGTTTCAAAAAGTCACCGACTTTTTAGTCTTCTCTACGTCTGCGAACCTTACCAATCCACTTGATGGTCATCTAGCCCAACCAATTGTCTTAATGCTAGCACGCACTCGAATCAGTCAGGTTTATTTGGATGGCACAACCTTTTGCCTTAAACACCGCGAACCAAGGCGACAAATCCATTGGATCAAAGATTCACCTGACCGGATTTAGCAAGCATCGAGGCTATTCCTGACGATCGGCGAGTTCAGCGCTCAGCTCGTATCCCTCTGGCCAGAGGATAAATCCCGACGCGGTCAGGTCATTCATCACGTTTTCCATTGATTCAACAATCGAGGGACAGCGACGACTAACGTCATTTACTTCCCACCGATCATCCGGTTTCACATACAGAGAAGTACGATCGCCTTCAACAATCAACTTCCATGCGTGTGTTTGCAAGGCGTTTACGTCACCCGATTTTGTCCACGCAACTTCTTTGTTCTTCTCTGGAAATTGAAACGCGAAATGCCGAAGCGCTTCCTGCATTGGTTCGTCTCCGGAAAACCAATCTTGCAACAATTGCGTGACCAAACTTGGTTGAACAAGCGCGCCTGAACGCAGACTTCGAAAACTGGCATAGCCTTCCCGATCGGGCGTCCGAATCATCATGGGAACATGGAGCGATTCTCCATGACACTGTTCAAAATCATGCGTGGGATCACTTCCCACTATTCCGTGTTCACCCAACGGGTAACCTCGTGGCGACAAAAGGCACAACACCGTTGACTTACCCAAGCCCGTCTCCATCAGGTCCAAGACGACTCCCAGAAAATCATCGATCAGGGTAACTTGCGCCGCGCAGACCTGCTGGTAGCTTAACAACTGATCGGGATCATCATGATTTGGATCAAACCAACCCGACGGTGGTTCACACCAATGAGGCGGCTCTGGGTCTTCTGAATTAGCTAATTGATTTCGCAACTCAAGTGGCGCATCCCAGGCACCCGAAAGCCCGCTTGAGTGGAGCCATAGACAGGAACCGTTTTCAAGGGAAGCAATCGCTTGAGCAGCCTGTGCAAAAAAATGAGCGAGCTCTGTTTGTTCCATTCCACCGGCGGGGCGGTCATTATTTAATTTTTCAAATGGTAAAATTCGGTCGAAATATTTTGACGAATCGTGCAACAATAATTCCGAAGCATCACTCAACAAGACTGGCGAATATCCTGCCTCGCCAATCGTTTCCAGCCAGTTTTTCTCCTCTGAGTTACCCCAAAATTGATCGTAGGCTTGTACCAGATTCGGGGATGCGGCAATGGCCTGATCAAACAGCAAACTTTCAGCAGCAAGACGATTAAAATTGGGAGTCTCAAACAAAGTACTCCCGTAAGCGCCGAGGAAATTAGCTCCCAACTGGTCAATCACCAGGACAACGGCATTTCGAATTTCAGTTCCGCTCATGGACAATTTTGGGTTCTAAGGGTGACCGCAAGAAAAAACAGCCGTGGTAAAGAGACATCAAGCCCGTTAAATCACAGACAATAAACAGGCCTGCTCATTGACGAACTTGGTAAAACCATCATATTGTCACCAGCGTTTTAATCAAACAGCAAGACATCCGGTGAGAATACTGTGTACGATCAACAACGGCTTATTGAATTAGTAAAACAGCACGCGCTGCGTTTTGGCGATTTTACTTTAGCTTCGGGAAAAAAAGCCAGTTATTACTTGGACTGCCGCAAATTGACCCTCGATAGTGAAGGCGCGAATGTTATTGCCCAGGGCATTCTCGAGACCATGGGCGACAACCTTCCTGACGCGGTTGGGGGAATGGCAATCGGTGCCGATCCAATTACTGCGGCGGTCATCACTTGCGGATGGCAGGCTGGCAAACCGCTGAAGGGCTTTATCGTCCGAAAAGAAGCTAAATCCCATGGCACGGGTCAACAAGTCGAAGGCCCCATCGAATCGGGGCAGACCGCCGTCATGATGGAAGATGTGGTCACGACCGGGGGAAGCTCACTAAAAGCGATCGAACACGCCAGAGCATTTGGGTTACAAGTCGATCGTATCATTGCAATCGTTGACCGCGGTGAAAACTCAGCTGAAATCTTTGATGCCGTGGGAGTCAAATTTACTTCACTATTGCACGTCAAAGATTTAGGGGTTTAAACGCCTCTTTCATTCCGATCGCCATCTCGGACACCATTGCCAACCGAGATGCTGCGTTGACGATTTCAAAAAGTCAATCAATGGCTTGAACCCCTTATTTCTTTCGGGTTTCAACGAGAATTCGACCCCGATGTTAAACTGTACGGGTCAGCCTGACTTTCACAACTGCCCGGACCTCAACGGTGCCACAGGACTTGCCGATCTGGCAAAGGCCTCCGATGATCAGGATTGCTCCGCCTAGTTTTCCGATTTTTGCAAATTTACCGATAAGTCGGGTCGGCATAGTTCCAACGGTTAGACGATGTCAAAACGGGGAGTCTGCTCCCTGGAATCCGGTTTGGATATTTTTGGATGAACTTCAAAAGTGACTTCCCTTAAGGATGTCACACAGGCACGGATTCTAGTGAGTAGAAAAACACTAGGAGAATCAATGAGATATTTTTTGCAAATCTGTTTTACATTGGCTTTGCTCACGTTCTCGAGTCAAACCAACGCACAGTTGAATGAGGATGGTGTGATTGGTTCCTATCAATCAATCCTATCGCGTGCGGGTTATGGCAATGAAGAGCTGGAAGCAGCGGGCATCCAACCCAAACTGGCTCGAAAACAATCGAGTGAAGATTTCATTATCGAAGCCCCTGAAAAACCAAGCAAGCCAGTCGAGGATCGCACTGGTAAGTACGACGATACAGGGCCCCTCTTTGATGCACAGGATTCTATCGTTGATTATGGCGGCTCCTATAGTTCGCCAACTTGGGGCAACACGGTGCTCCCCAATCGCGTTGGAAGCAGCCCAATTCAATTATCGAGTTTAAACCCACAAAACGACTTTGTTGCCTCGACCGACTGTGATACCGGGGCGTGTGAACCGTTCGAAAGAGCGAGAAATCGGCAGCGAACCGCCACACTTGTTGGGGGAGTCTTCGGCCTTAATCTTCGCCGCAACTATGAGGACGACCTTTGTTTTGGCTACAATCTTAACGGGGATACAATTGACTCAACCGACGCTGATTTTGGATCAATGAATGGACTCGGGGCCTCCCTGGCCCGCCGAAATGAATGTGGCAAAGGCTGGGAATCTATTTTTTGGTATCTCGATGACGAGGTAACGGCAGCTCTCGACGGCACCACTTTCACCCATCTGACGGGCCTCGATTCGATTTCCCACGCTCCTTCCGGCGACACCATCGAAGATATCTACAACGCTGGTTGCTGCTCCGAAATCTATCGGGATACTGAAATTCTAAACTTTGAATTTAACCTGCTTCGCAACGGAGGCATTTACGAAATGCGTGGATGTCGAGAGGCGAGCTTTGAGTTTTATGGCGGTTTTCGTCTGTTTAGCTTTGATGAAAGTATTCGCTACGGAAGTCATTCCTCGGATGCGAACCATCCCTATTGGACTGAATACGAAATCGACGCCAACAATCTGCTCACCGGATTTCAAATTGGTTGTCGGAATGAAATTTCAGTAACCAATCGACTTCGACTCATCCTCAGCGGCAGTAGCGGCGGATATAACAACTTCATCGAGACGCAGCAGATAATCTCAGATGACAATGGTTATGTTGCGATGAACCATTCATCCTCTGATAATCAAATTTCACTGCTTGGCCAATTCGATGCAGGATTGTCGATGCAAATTACCCGTCGCCTTCGCGCCCAAGCTGGCTATCGACTGATGGGCATTTCCGGCGTAAGTCTCGCCGGAGACCAGGTGCCTTACAATTTCGGTCACGCTTACGATCTTGAAAACAGCGATGTGAATGGCAGCCTACTGCTTCACGGCATGTACTATGGTGGTGAGTTCTGTTTCTAAATCAACCACCCAAAAACAAACACGCCGCAGACCATCAGGCCTCGGCGTGTTTCATGTGGTGTCGAGTTGCAAACTGGTATCGGATTGCAAACTACTAACTTGTCGCAATTCGTCGCTATGACTTATTGGGCGCGATTGTGCAAACCATTCTTCTTGGTTGTTGAGACGGATTGCTTTCAACTTTGCCGTGCTCGGATAACAACTCAATGATATAGTCCATCACTTTTCGGCCTTCGTCGATATGCGCATTCTCTCGACCGCGGAAAAGTACTGTTACTTGAACCTTGTCATTGTGCTCCAAAAAGCCAATTGCTTTTTTGACTTTAAACCCGATGTCATGCTCGCCAGTTTTGGGGCGGACGCGGATTTCTTTGAGCTTTGTCTGGTGAGACTTGTTCTTAGTCTGCCGTTTCTTTTTGTCATAGTTGAATTTACCGAAATCCATGATTCGGCACACAGGCGGTTTCGCATCGCCTGCAACTTCTACTAGATCAAAGCCCGCTTCTTTTGCTTTGCTGAGTGCTTCCTCAGTCGGTATCACTCCAAGTTGATTACCGTCTTGATCGATAACACGAATAGGTGAGATTCTGATTTGTTCGTTGATGCGGGTCTGTTTTTTGTCGCTCGGAGGAATTGTTTTCCCTTTCTAAAAAAATCAATGGCGTAGGCAAACTGGCCATGGCCTTACGTTCGGTTTCACTTACCGAAAATGGCCTATTTACAGTCGGCAGGTTGCTGAAGATCAAAAACAATCATCAGCGGTTATCTTCGTTTTATTGTACCCACTCGGGGCTTTCAAGGCGAATTACACCCCTGAGGATACCATAAATCGGATTCAACGTCCGGTCGGGGTTCCTCAGGAACGGGGCGGCTTCGCTGAATTTACTTAAGAGCTCTTTCGGCGGACGGTTTTATCAGCCACTTCAGACTGAAATTTAGCGATCGCTTCCTCAACTGGAATCGCCCCTAAATCGCCGTCTATTCGGTCTCGGATCGATACGGTTCCGTTTTCAGCGTCCCTTGGCCCAACGATCATCATATAGGGAATCATCTCCAGCTGACCATCGCGAATCTTGGCGCCAAGCTTTTCGCTTCGGTAATCACCTTTGACACGAATTCCCGCGTTTCGCATCTGAGACTCAACACGTTTTCCATATTCCTCTGATTTATCGCTGACGGTCAAAATCCGGCCCTGTTCGGGGGCGAGCCACAATGGAAAACTACCGGCAAAGTGCTCGATCAACACGCCAATGAACCGCTCCATGCTGCCAAAAGGCGCCCGGTGAATCATGATCGGTCGATGAGGTTTGTTATCGGAGCCAATGTATTCGAGCCCAAATCGTTCCGGCAAGTTGTAGTCCACCTGGACCGTTCCGAGTTGCCATTTCCGGCCGATGCAATCCTTAACCACAAAGTCAATCTTGGGTCCATAAAACGCTGCCTCGCCAGGATCTTCACTAAAATCCTTGCCGAGCGTTTGAGCTGCCTCGCGACAGGCTTGCTCCGCCAAGTCCCAATTTGCAGGATCGCCAACGTACTTGGAACTGTCTGGATCTCGCAAACCGACGCGGACCGTGTAATCTTCCATGCCCATCGCACCAAAGATAATTTTCACCAGTTCGATACATCCGATTAACTCTTGACCAAGCTGTTCCTGGGTCACGAACAAATGCGCATCGTCTTGAGTAAATCCGCGGACGCGTGTCAATCCACCAATCTCTCCCGACTGTTCCCAGCGATAAACCGTTCCAAATTCAGACAATCGAACGGGAAGGTCGCGATAACTTCTCTGCTCAGAGGCAAACAATCGAATATGATGGGGGCAATTCATTGGCTTCAACAAATAGCCTTCGATTTCTCCCTCATTCATCAAATTTGATAACTCACCGCAGGTGCAACCTTCCTCCGCTAATTGACTTAGATACTCGCGATCTACCAATGGCGTGTACTGACTGTCCTGATAATAAGGAAAGTGACCTGAAGTTTTATAGAGATCGAGTTTTCCGATGTGCGGAGTGAAAACTTGATCGTACCCCTGACGCTGTAAATGTTCCGAAATAAAGTCTTGAAGTTTCTGGCGAACAAAACTCCCCTTAGGCGTCCACAACACTAACCCCTGACCGACCATTTCATCGATGTGGAACAGCCCAAGACGCTTACCTAAAACTCGGTGATCTCGTTTTTTTGCTTCCTCAAGTAATTCGAGGTGCGCATCCAACTCCGCCTGAGTAAAAAACGCAGTGGCATACAGTCGTTGGAGTTGTTCTCGTGACTGATCACCCTTCCAGTAGGCACCGGCGATGGAAAGCAGTTTGAATGCACCAATTCGACGAGGGGAGGGGATGTGAGGTCCGCGACACAAATCGAGAAACTCCCCCTGTTGATAAAACGAAAGAGAGTCATCATCCGCCAAACCGGTTTCGATATGCTCGACTTTAAAATCCTGCTTGAGATCCTTGCAAACCTGAATTGCATCAGCCCGCGGACGATCCAGCCGCTCAAATGGCTCATCGAGGGCAATGATCTTTGCCATCTCTTTTTCGATCGCCGGAAAATCTTCTTCGGTTAAAGGTTCATCGCATTCGACGTCGTAGTAAAACCCGCCATCGATTGTGGGGCCAAACGCCAACTGGACTCCCGGCTTAATACGCATCACCGCTCGCGCCATCACATGTGCACAGCTATGACGCATGGTTTCCAGCGCGTTTGGATCTTTCTTGGTAATGATTTTTAAATTGACGGGCTCACCCTGTGGAATTTCGTAGTCCAGCTCGACCGGTTGCAGGTCGATCTCGCCCCAGAGGGCGTCTTTGGCCAAACGAGATCCGATGCTTTTGGCGACATCTTTTACAGAGACTACGGAATCAAACTCTTTTAAGCTTCCGTCGGGTAATTTTACAGTTGTCATTTTCTTGCGTACTACTCAAAACAAAATTCTTGCACCCCCGCGTTCACAAATCGCGGTCCTTGGCGAATGGGGAAGTATAGATAGTCTTAGACTTCACCGAAACATCGGTTCCCGCTCTCCGGCAAATCGTCGGCAAACAGAGTTCAAACTCTTGGAACAAGCCTTTTATCCCCCTATCACCTAATGAGGGATTCCTGAAAAGAACATCCCGCTTAGCTAGAAATCGCCATAAAATCCAGTTATTTCAAGGTTTGACGGACCTCGGGCAGCGCCACCGTTACTCTCTGGCAAACATTCATTAACTTGAAGCGAGATAAACTGCCGTTTCCCTTCACATTGCCGCAAGTCGCGGTAGAATGTGACGGCGTTGAAGACAATGCTCAGATAATTTACCCAGAGGAATAACATGCAAATGAGATGGCTATTAGTTCTCGGCTGCCTCCTGATCACTGCTTGCAGTAATCCGGGCGACGAGACATCCCAAACCAAGAGTTCCACGCCGGCCCAAGTCGCGTCGAAAACAGAACCTCCGGAAGCAACACCTGCTCCGGAAGAAAAGAAACCAGAACCACCCAAGGAAGAAGCCAAGCCTGAACCAAAACAGGAAGAAGCCAAGCCTGAACCAAAACAGGAAGAAGCCAAGCCTGAACCAAAGCAGGAAGAAGCTAAGCCTGAACCAAAACAGGAAGAAGCTAAGCCTGAACCAAAGCAGGAAGAAGCCAAGCCTGAACCAAAACAGGAAGAAGCTAAGCCTGAAGTTACTGACGCAACACCGGCTGAGCAAATTAAGACAATCATCGCCGAATACTCTAAGGCCCAAAATAGCCTGATGACCGAGGCGAGAAAAATGCCGGGGAACGAGGGCCGCGATTTCTACTACGCGAAACTTCCCGCACTACAGCAAAAATGCGGAACTGACCTAAACGCAGTTGTCGCTGCCAACGCAGATAATCCCGCTAACTTCGACGCCATCATGTGGGTTACCATGAACATGGCCGGGGCGGAAGCCGGGACCAAAGCAATGGACACATTGTTTGAAAAGTACATTGACAACGAAAAAATGGCCAACCTTTGCGGCGTCCTCGCACAAGGCAGAATGCCCGTTAAAAATGTTGATGAAAAGCTCGAGCAATTGATCGAAGAATCGCCACACAAAGCTGTCAGGGCTTCGGCAACAATGGCTCTAGCCAAGACCGTCAAAGACGAAACTCGTGCAGAAGAACTGTACGAATCTCTGATCGCCAACTACGGAGATTTGACAAGTTCGATGACTCGCGGCAAAACTTTTAAAGAAGCTGCCGACAATGCTCTCTTCCAACTGAAGTTTCTAAGCATTGGTAAAGTCGCTCCCGATATCGAAGGGGAAGACCTTGATGGAGTCGCCTTTAAGCTGAGCGACTACCGCGGCAAAGTTGTCGTGCTCGACTTCTGGGGCGATTGGTGACCACCGTGCCGGGCTATGTACCCACACGAGCGGTCGCTCGTAAAAACACTTGCTGACAAACCATTCGCAATTATTGGTGTCAACAGTGATCGTGACCTGGAAAAAATCCGGGAAACAACCAAGCAGAAAAACATCTCATGGCGTAGTTTCTGGAACGGTCCTCAAGGAACCGGCGGTCCCATTTCGACTCGCTGGGGTGTATCCGGATGGCCAACCATTTACATCATCGACGCTGAAGGAAAAATTCGGTACAAAAACGCGCGAGGTCCAAAAATGGACGAAGCACTTACTGAATTGTTAGCGGAAATGGGCCATGAAGTGGATCTTACGAATCATGAAGATCCCGGTGAAGCGCCAAAAGATGACGCAAACCCTAATCCGTAACGTGAACTTTTAAGTTCATCTCTTAGAGTTTTGCGTTATCAGAATTCTAACGAACGATACCACCATGCGGCCTGAGTCTACTCGGGTCGCATTTTTTTATCGCTCCACTCCCTCCAAGCTCACGACCGCCAATTCGGTTTCTCCGACTTCCACGACGCTTCCGAGGTCGTCATCCAGTCTTCCAAATCAACCCCGAGACCATCCGCGATCCGGTTGATGTAATTAAAGTAGGAAATCACCTGAGTCGCGACCGTAATTTGATCATCCGCCAAACCGACGTTTCGTAATCGATCAATGTTAGTCTGCGACATCCCCCCTGGCCGACAGGTCAGCTCCACTGCATACTCGCAGAGCGCCGTATCCATCTCGTTGAAATTACAATTGCGGTAATCAAAAATCAGCAATTCCGCTAACTCTGTATTCCCAGACTCCAGACCGAAGTCTCTGGCATGGAACAGCGTTCAGTAAAAACAATCATTGGCGTTACTGACAACCGTCGCCAACATCTCACGTTGCGCCCCGGAAAGGTGATTGTCAGTCTTCATGATGGAAACGTAGAGATTCATCGAAGCGTTGGCACTCGCGCCATCCTGACTCATCACCCGGATAATATTGGCAACGTCGCCTGCCCGCTCAACCGCCGACTGGTATAGCCTCGCAGTTTTTCCAGCCGCGTTCTCAATTGAAACTTGTTCGATATAGGCCATCGGTCACTCTTATCTCTGAAACTCAAAATACTTAGATTTCAAAAACGATTAATTACAATTACATTTAAATCCATTAGAAACTCCAAAGCCAGTGGCAATTAGATCCAACCTAACTTAATTCGGTAGGCAAGATGACTCGAAAAACATTTTCAACAGATTCTGATTTCGAAAAAAAAGCTGGATACTCTCGCGCAGTTGTGCAGGACAATTGGTGTTTTGTTTCGGGAACCACTGGCTACGATTACACGACCATGTTTATGCCTCCGGACATTCAGACACAAACACAAAACTGCATCGAGACGATTCGACAAACGCTTGAGAATGCAGGATTTTCACTCTCAGACATCGTAAGAGCTAATTACTACGTGACGAATCAGTCCGACGCCGAACTTGCGTTCCCTGTCCTTGGAAAGGCATTCGCGTCCATCCGCCCAGCCGCCACAATGATTGTGTGTGGATTGATTCGCCCCGAAATGCTCATCGAAGTCGAAGTCACGGCCCTGAAATCGAAAACTTAAATCGACCGAAGCAAGGGGTTAAGCATTAGAGGCTTAGACGTTTTTTAATTTCGTCCTTCACGACTTGAGTATTAGCTTTCAGGTATACCGGAGGATTGGCACACTCACTTGCGATTCCCTCAAGCGTCGACTCGTGATAGCCCACTTTAAAATCGGTAAACTTCAGCCCATGGGCCGTACTGATGACGACGGTTCGATCATTCGGTTTAATCACCCCGCGATTCACAAGTTTTTCGAGAACTGCAAGTGCGACGCCCGTGTGAGGACAAGTAAACATCCCAGTCAAATCTGCCCGTGCTGATGCAGCAGCAAGTTCCTGCTCGGTCGCCTGCTCAACAATGCCATCCGTTTCCTCGACCGCTTTCACCGCTTTCTCATAGCTAACTGGATCACCGATTCGAATCGCGTTCGCCAGTGTTTCCCCCGCAGTTACAGATGTCTTGTCCGCGAAGCCGGTTTTGAAGGACTGGTAGAACGGATCTGCCCTTTCAGCCTGGGCAGCAACTAATCGTGGCATCCGATTGATTAAACCAAGGTCCAGCATCAAACGAAACCCTTTGTGAAGGGCACTGATATTTCCAAGATTTCCGACAGGAATAATAATCCAATCAGGAACTTCCCAATCGAACTGACGACAAATTTCAATGCCCACCGTTTTCTGACCTTCAATCCGAAGACTATTCATTGAGTTCGCAAGGTAAATACTTTGATCCTCAGTGACCTCCTGAACAATCTTCATACACCCGTCAAAATCGGTATCGAGTGCTAATACATGCGCTCCATTAGCAACGGGCTGAATCAATTGCGCGGTACTTACTTTTCCAGCCGGCAAGAATATGATTGCCGGAATTCCAGCATAGGCAGCATAGGCAGCCAAAGCTGCACTGGTATCTCCAGTGCTCGCACAGGCAACTGCCTGCACTGGATTGTTGGGCATCGTCATCATCTGCTTCACAACACTAACTAGGACGGTCATCCCCAAATCTTTAAAACTGCCAGTATGACTGTTTCCACAAAGCTTGATCCAAAGCTCCGACAAACCAAGTTGTTGACCTAACCGGTCAGCCCAAAAGAGGTTTGTATTCCCTTCACACATGCTGACAACATTTTCGTCACGCAAATCTGGAATCACCCATTCCCTCATCCCCCAGACACCACTGCCGAAAGGCCAATTCGTGGTGCTCGCCCGCGAATCAAATAACTGCTGCCACTTGTAAGCGTTGCGATCCTGCAACGGCGGGCGATCGTGATAGACCTCTAACAGCGAATTGCATTTAGGGCACCGATAAAGAACGTCGTAAATTGAATGCTTACCTTCGCAACCCGCGAAGCAGCGAAAATAAACCTTTTGATCAGTCAATTCAGGAGAAAACGTTGCAGCAGAGGACATAGATGTTCCTAGATCAATTTCAAATTAGCGATGGCCCGATGATAGAGCAATCGGCACCCTCACGGCAAACGCAATCTAACAGAGAGCCACTTTGCTGAGAATCAAGATCAAGAAAAACTTGGAATAACAGCCAAACTGCGGTCGAAACTCTCAGAACCAATCGATTAATTACGATATCGCATTAATGATGTCCACCAATGCCTTCCGGTCAATCGGCTTGGGGAGGAAACCGTCTGCACCTGCATTGTACGAATTGCTAACATCCTGAGGCTGGACATTGGCGGAGATAACGATGATTCGCGGCTGACTAATTGCCACATTGGAGCGAATTTTCCGCATCGCTTCGTAACCATCCATCACAGGCATCTGAAGATCCATAAAGATCAAATCATAAGGCGACTTATTTACAAATTCGACAGCCTCTAAACCGTCCACAGCCACATCGGCCGCAAATCCAACCTGACCTAAAATCTTCACGGCCAGCAAGCGGTTTACAGGATTGTCCTCCACAATCAAGATCTTGAGCTTTTTGCTTGTCTCAACTTCGATTCGGCCCCTCGGCTCTTCTCGTTGAGGTGAGACAACCCTCAGCGGAAGCGATAATACAAACTCAGTTCCAACTCCGACGGTGCTGTTAACGGTCAAATCACCTGACATCAAACGGCTCAAACGCCTTGCAATGCTCAAGCCCAAACCAGTTCCTTCGTATTCCCTGGAGTGTGAGGAATCCACCTGTTGAAACGGGCTAAATATTTTTTCCATATCCGAAGATGGAATTCCAACTCCTGTGTCAGAAATTGCAAATAATAAATTTTCAGCCTGAGCCCTCACGCTAACGGTAATCTGACCTTCCGATGTAAACTTGATAGCATTGCCAATCAGATTTACCAAGATCTGCCTCACTCGTGGCTCGTCTCCAAGAATGCACTCCGGCACCGACGGATCGCATTTGATGAGAACTGGCACTTGATTCTCAGCATTGGCAGATGTGCAAACCCGAACCGATGCTTCTACCAACGACTTTAAGTCGATTGTGTTTTCTGAAATCCTCAATTCGTTTGCTTCGATTTTTGAAAAATCAAGGATATCTGTAATCAAATTAAGCAAGTGGTTACTTGAGTCCCAGATGATATTTGCAAACTCAAACTGCTCGGCACTCAATGATGTGTCTCGCATCAAATCCGACATACCGATAATGGCATTGAGTGGTGTTCGAATCTCGTGACTCATCGTTGCCAAAAAAGTACTTTTCGCGCGATTCGACGAGTCTGCCATTTCCTTAGCGCTCATCAGTTCGTCCGCCTGCGCTGCCAGCATGTCTTGAACAATTTTTAATTGTCGCACAGTCGATTGAAGCTCTTCTTCACGCATCGCATCGGAAATCTTTGTGGCGGCCATGGAGGCAATCGTCACAAAGATCTCTTCATGCTTTTCAGTGTAAAAATTGACTTTGGAATTTTCGGAATCAATGACACCAATGCACTCGCCGTGCAACACAATCGGAACCGCAAGTTCGGAAAGTCGAAATTCATCATCGAGAATGTAACGCGAATCAAGCCGAGTGTCTTGAATACGCTCAGGCTTCAAATTTGCAGCTACCGAACCGACGATACCGTCACCAATTGGAATCGTGATCGGGTCAACGATCACGCGTCCCTCGGCACTTTTAGGACCGTAGGCGGCCGCTTGAACCAGTTCGCCGGTCGTTCGGTCGATCAAATAGATCACACAATCATCGAATCCAATCCCGGCAATCGCACGATCAGCGATGAGCCAAAAGATTTCATCGAGAGAAGATTTTTGCAGGAGATCAAGCGCAAAAGTGCTAAGCAGTTTAAGATAATCTTCAGAATTTAAATCTTCCGACCTGCTCATTCTCAATCCCAGCCCAGTCATTTTTTTTGAATTCGACGCGTCCGACGTTATTGAGACATTCCGCAAATGCCTGACGTCACTAGCTAATAACCCGGTCGTCTAAAGGGAAGTACGCACCGGCACCGCTTCCGTTCGTATTTACTGCTATTGTACTCTTGCACCCCATCACGTTCCAGATTCGCTTTTTGGCGTCGTTTTAATGAAAATCACAGCTTTATTACACGGGAAGTACAAACGAAGCGCTGTAACCCTTAGAACATACCAACAATTAAACAAACAACTGGCGCCAAGCCTCAAGGAAAAGTAATTTTGACACCGCGTTCGCCATTCTGTTCCCCATCTGTTTTCATGCCGCCTAAGGACTAACTACCTAAGGACTAACTACCTAAGGACTAACTACCTAAGGACTAACTACCTAAGGACTAACTCAAGACCCAATGCTAAGTCTGCAGCATTCATTCAGGCACCTAACTTCATCTTTTAAAAAGAGAAACTTAAAATTGACAACCTTGAACTTATCCTGTGAGTTCAACAAAAATCTGACTTACTCAAAATCAATAAATCCAAAAGACTAGTTGCATGAAGATCGCCCGCTTTGAGACCGAACATTTTTTTGCTCGATATGAATTCAACACTCCCTATCAACTTTGCAACTCTGATTGTGAAACCATGTCGATCGAAACATTGCTCGAACTGGCTGATGTTTCAATCACTGACTTTACTCAACAAACTCTCGGCTACACTGAATCGCAAGGCAATCCGGAACTCAGGCAAAACATCGCGAACACTTACCAGTCGTGCTCACCAGAAAACGTTATCGTCTTGGCGACCCCGGTCGAGGGAATCTATCTGACTGCGCGTGCGCTATTGAACCCCGGAGATGAAGTGATCGTGCTTTCGCCGGCCTATGATGCTTTGATTAACATGTTCGAGCACGTAGTAGGAAACGAAAATGTAAAAAAATGGAATTTCCATTCGAGCGATGATGGATGGGAATTGAGGATTGAAGAGCTAACTCAACTATTGTCTCCCAAGACAAAAATGATCGTCGTCAATTTCCCTCACAATCCTACGGGCTACATTCCGAGCCCACAGATCCAACAAGAAATAGTCGCCATTGCGGAACAAAACAATGTCTGGCTTTTTTCAGACGAAATGTATTTTGGATTGACTCATGAAGGAACCACTCAAATTCCGTCCATGGCCGACCTTTCGCCAAAAGCAATTGTGCTTTCCGGGCTTTCCAAAACCTACGGGCTCCCCGGTTTACGAACTGGCTGGCTCGTTGTTCCCGACGACCAACTCATTGACGAGTACATTAACTGGAAATTTTACACGAGCATTTGCTCTCCGGGGCCGTCTGAATTCCTCGCCACCGCCGCCCTCAAAATCTGGAACGAATTACGGCAACGCAGCCTAACCCAAATCAGCTCAAACCTACAGATCGCCGACGAGTTCTTTCATCGATGGCCCAACCATTTTACTTGGAACCGACCTTTAGCTGGGTCTACCGCACTCGTGCGATTTCATGTCAACTCCGTCAATCAGATTACTGCAAGACTCGCGGCAGAAGCCGGTGTTTTAATTCAATCTGGCAAAACTCTCGGTAGCGACGATCAACACATGCGCATCGGATTCGGACGGGCAGCATTCTCCACCGCGCTTGGTAAATTTGACGACTGGCTGACTGACAATCCGAAAATCGTTGAAAATCAAAAACAATAATTGTTGACTATCGGTTAAATTTCATGAGCAGTGCTGTTTTAAAGAATGACTCCCATCGCAATCCTGAACGAACTTGCATTCAACCGTGCCCCGTCAACTCAACATCCTTTCCACTGAAGCTCTCCGCCGACCTTATCCAAGACAATCAAAGAGACCCCACCTAACAGAAAGCATTGATCGTGAAATCTTTATTCAATGAACTTGATTCCACCGATCGCAAATTTGGTTCCGGGTGGATTAGTGGCACTTTGGGAATTCTGCTTTCGAGTATGGGATTAGCCGCCGTCATCGGCTTCCTCTATCCAGACCTTCTTACCCTCCAAGAACTGCGGTACGGATTTTACCGAGAGAATTTATTTTGGATTAGACCACTTCTGTTTTGCGTTCTGACCGTTGCGTATCTGCTGGGGATTACCAACTTAGCACTCCGCAAAAATAAAACGTTAGGATTCACCACCATTGGCCTGGCACTAACAGCGAGTCTTTTAGGTGGCGCCTCTGCCGAATCCGCTCAAGACATCAAGGGAGACATTTCGCTAGGTCTCGATTTCTTTTTCTTAAACTTAATAATGCTCGGTGCACTATTTATTCCGCTCGAACGGATTTTCAAAAAGGTTGATCAAAGGGTATTGCGATACGAATGGCGTGAAGATTTATTATATTTCTTTATCAGTAAACTGTTCATTCAATTCTTAACTCTTCTCTCGCTCGCGCCAGCGCTCGCATTACTGGCGAACACTCAGTGGGCCAGCGGTCTCCGGGAAGCAATCGCCAGCCAAAATATTGGACTCCAAATTTTGGAGATCATGTTCTTTACAGACTTGGCCCAATATTGGTTCCATCGCTGCTTTCATCGATTCCCACTACTTTGGAATTTTCATGCAGTTCATCACTCAGCACAGGCAATGGACTGGATGGCTGGCTCGAGAATGCACATCTTCGAAGTCATTCTTCTGCGTAGTTTCACGACCCTGCCGATGTATTTAATCGGATATGCTGAACCGGCGCTTTACGGATATATTCTGCTGGTCTATCTCTCCTCCGTATTCATCCACTCCAATATCGGCATCCGGTTTCACTGGCTCGAGTACGTCATTGCCACACCGCGATTTCACCATTGGCACCACGGCATTGAAAAAGAAGCAATCAACAAAAACTATGCGGTCCATTTTCCAGCTCTCGATATGATTTTTGGCACCTACTACTTCCCCAAAGACGAATGGCCCAAAGGCTATGGAATCGAAGGCAATCCCGTCCCCCGACATTATTGGAATCAGTTCTTATACCCGTTCTTCAAAAACCGAATGGAGAATAAAACGCCAACTCCCAATCTCGCGGAACGTTTGAACGATTCCTCTACATCCAAAGACACAACCACTCCAAATGACTAAAATTGATTCAAGTGATCACAATCACCACTTGTTTGAATTGCGGGCGATTCGAGTCGACGATAACTCGTGTTGAAATCACAAGACAATTGTTGATAATCAGTCCAATCAATTACCAACCAACGCGTCACCAATAGATGCCGATCGCATCACACCCGGAGAACCGAATGCTCAGCGACAAAATGCAACAGGCACTCAACCAACAAATTAATGAAGAGTTTTGCTCAGCCTTTATTTATCTCGGGATGTCGGCCGAAGCGGATCGCATCGGACTGCCGGGATTCAGCAACTGGTTCAAAATGCAATATCAAGAAGAACTCGGACACGCCGAGCGATTCTTTAATTATATTTTGGAGAGAAACGGTTCGGTCGATTTGCTACCTATCGGGAAACCTGAGTTAACCGAAGAAACGCCGCTCAGCTTATTCGAAAAATCGCTCGAACACGAACGGCATATCACTGTTTGTATTTCACGATTAAAAGATCTCGCCCGCGGTGAATCGGATCACGCAACAGACGTTTTCCTAGAATGGTTCGTCCGGGAACAAGTCGAAGAAGAATCCAATGCTCAAAACGTAATCGATCAATTAAGACTTGTCGGCGATAACGCCAACGGCCTCTTCTTAATTGACCGGGAATTGGCAACGCGAACCGCCACTCCAGCTGAATGATTTTAATCCAGAAACGGGATCTCGAGTTCTAAATTCTGATTCCCGAGATCTCACAATCAAAAAAACCAACTGGAAGATTGAGCGGCTAGGTGATTTGGCACAATCTTCGACGATCTCAAAAGCGCCTCACGGCATTCTGTCGCTAGAGCAACCTCTGAATCGACCTAAAAACCACTTGCCAGGATTCACAACAAGGATTGGAATGGGTGCGAGGCAATGAAAACATGAGTGAAAATATATTTTCCCCGGGCCCCTCCCAAAACACGGTGATGGATGCCCGTAAAAAAATCCGACAAGTGCCTCGAAACTGGACCCTGCTTCCCCCGGGCGATGCAGCATTAACGCGACGAACCAAGGCTGCTGGCGACCACTGGATTGTCAAGGAAAAAAAAGGGAGAAGAAATTACTCCAAAGGCGTATGGGCACCCAAAACTACGATCGAACAAATCCGCAAAGACTTGGCTGCCGAACGTTCCACCGAGGGCTTTGCAAAACGAAAGAAAGCAGCCGCCAAACGCCGCATTAAAATCCAAGCTGAATATGTCGATGATTTCCATGGTGCCGTTGTCACCTTCCTCGATTTCCATCCGAATCACACACAGTTGGCCCGTCGGATGGCGTCTGCCGTAACCCAACACGCAACTCCCGTCGGCAGCGGCACGGTTGCCCGCACAAAAAGAATACCCATTGAACACAGGGCTGAAGCCGCAGTTATCGCCTGGATGCGTCACCAAACCACAGGCTATGACAACATGGTGGTTCAGCGGGTTAAAGGTAAACGGCGTGAGATAAGACGAAAATTGGCGAAACGATCTAAAAAGCTCCTAAGCCAATATCGATTAGGAGAACCCGTTTCGCCGGATTGCCCGCTTCAAATTGCACTGACAAAAACAGCTTAACCATGCCAGACGAAAATTGTCGCTGCAATAGATGAAAACGGATCACGGATCTCGTAAGCTGTCTCAAAAACAAATACTTCCAAACCGTCAAATTAGACCACTCGAACTGAAGCGATTGAACCATGAAAAACTTATTACTAATTCTCTTAGTTGGCATTCTAATTGGCTGCGATACACCTCCAGCAAGCACCACTTCTAAAACAGACACTCCCCCCGCAGAGGACAGGATTTTCTCTGCTAAAGATTTCAACGGGAGCTGGCATGGAATCGCAAAGGTCATTAACAAGGCCGGAAGGTTTGACTGCAATCAACACCTGACAATCGAAGTCGATAGCGATGGCGGAGTCACTGGAAAAATTGGGTGGAGCCTATTGCCAAAGAAATCAGAAACTGACGACAACCAGAAATTTGGAAATAACTCATCTGGAGAAAAAGTAGATAAGCACACCGAAGATATAATTGGCTTGCTAAACACCGAAGATGGTACACTGACAATGGTCGAACAATTTGAATCGGGAACTCTGAAAGGTAAAATGCGAAGCGATGGCTCGCTTGAATTACTAAGAACACAGCCCGGAGAATTTCACGTCGTCACGCATGCTATTCTTAAACTCGAGCAAAAAGAAAACGATTAGTACGGCTCAATCAAAACAGCAACATCGCCCGAACGAGGGCAACTGAAAGATACTCTAAATTTCCAAAGAGGTTATCTAGCGCGCCGCATCACCCGGTTTTAGCTTTCAAAGCTATCCGTCCTAATTTTTCGTGGATGTTGTTGTGACCGCCGCCTATATTAAACATCGGGCTTGATGCCGTGAAATCCAGAGAAAAGGTGTAACCCATGAGCCGCCCGCTATCTCCAGAAGAACATAGAATTCTTAAGATAATTCAAACTCACTACGGATCGCATAATTCAGAGCACTCAATTACCTGGCTCGAAGGCAACGAAGCTTCTCTATGGATTAAAGACCGCACTGGGACGCCTCTACTAGTTGCACAACTAACGAATCTAGCCAATTGGCGGACTGATGGTACGATCGCCGACGATTCAGGGCTACGCGACTGGTTACAAATCGAATCTAAATAACCAAAATACAGAATCCAGGCTGCGATATTAAAATTACCATTAAAACAAATCTGGAGATTGCCAATGTTGAACGTAAGCTTAGATAGCTCAGTCGGAATTGCAACTCTCGAGCCCGAGGGTGAGTTGACGGCAAGTGATTTCAGCGTTGCCGCGGACGTGATCGACCCCTACTTAGAGGAGATGGGTGAGCTCAAAGGCATCGTCATCTACACCAAGTCGTTTCCTAGTTGGCATTCTTTTTCATCGTTAGTCGCTCATTTGAAATTTATCAAGGAACATCATAAGAAAGTAACTCGCGTTGCTTTTGTCACAGATTCACCAATTGGAAATATCGCGGAACAAGTCACCAGTCACTTTGTTAGTGCGGAAATAAAAAGCTTTGAATTCTGCGATCTTGCCAGCGGCAGAGAGTGGATACTCGGCGAAAACAATCAGTAATTAAGACAATTACCCAACCACAACCATCACCTGCAATCAGATTGATTATCTCGCTTCGAAAACTAGAAGAACGTTATGACGCTGAAGATGCTTAATTAATTCCACCAATTTTAATACACCGTGACATGTGAGTTGCGGTTCAAAAATCATGAAGAAACACGAATGGCGTGAAAAAACCGAAGACGGGGAAGTCCGCTTAGTGACTGCCTCGCGGCACGCCGGTAAATGGCAACTCCAATCCCGACTTAAAACGGAAACGGAATGGACGAAGTTTCCAAAAATATCACTGGAAGATCTTGAGTCTCTTCGCGAGATTATCTGGAATAAATACCAGAGAAGTCGCGTGCCTCATGGTCACGTTCTAGAAATTGACAAATTGATTGCAGACACAAAAAACAGATAACTGGATGCACTTACTGCACATTTATTTTAAATGCCGGCATCGCGTTAGCGGTTCGACTTGGATTGATTCTCCCTGAGCTCTATTTTGCCTGCCTAACCCGACCACGGTCGTCCCCGCAAGTTGAGTGTCGATTTTATTTTGGCGGAGTCTAATCCAAGTCAAAAGCATAGGTAAAACTCGACGCTCCCCAAGAGGTAACATCCAGTTTCAGTCGATAATTCACTGCCACAAATTCAGGCCGAACTCCCAATTGGCTATCCGCTCTTTTTTTATTGAAATCCCACCGTTTGAAGCCAATATCCTTTAAGGGCTGACGAATAGTCGATGTGAACTGACTTTTAAAACAGCTTGCAAATGGCGGAAATCCCAAACCACAACTGGTAACGCATTAACAATCTCAAGTCCCCAACTATTCGATTGCTACTAACATGTATGAAAACGCAACTTTGATTACAAATGAAATCACTAGCCGACCCGTTCTCGATGGAATCGCGCTCCAAACCAAGCCATTACCTTTATACACGACCGATCCTAACCAAAATGGCTCCATTTTTACGTTTGCAATACTGCTCAGTTGCTTCAACCTAAAAAAACTCTTTGCCAAAAAGAACAACCCGGCCGAAATTCTGCTCGGACACTCCGGCTCAATTTTTTGCACGAGAACAGAGACTGACCTAGTCTTCATCGCATGCAATGAACACGATACGACACGCGACCTTACAAATGAGCTGATCCGATTCCCATTGTCTGATCTGACTTCCTGTGACTTTGATAATTATCCGCGCTCAAGTGAAGTGAGGTTTCAATTCAAATCAGGTCAGCAATTCTCGCTCCACTTCGTGGGTCAACAAAGTGACGTTGTTAAATTCATCGCTACCTTGACCGATTAGTTTTGCGGATCTCACCTTCAAAAGAATCACCGCATTGTTTGAAATTGGACAAATGAAAATTGCTTTGCTTGGATGACAGCGGGCGACGCGAGCTAATAGCATGGCATTTATTCCGATGCCTGGAAACAACCGGAGTTCATCGCATTTGATTTTCCACTTCTATCTAGTGCGAAGGCGATCCAAATTAACAACCAATCATTCGATATCGCCACTCCCGCTGTCATTCTTATCTAATCCAACGACAAAGTTCTATACACCTATTCTTGCTAAGTAGCAGTCGCCAACCTAACGCTAATTGCGTGATCGGGATACCGAGACACGATAGATCGCTGTAGAGTAAAAGGCCAAAATCAAAATGGCGGGCGTTTCTCCGAGTGCGATTCGTGGATTCGAATTACTGTGATACACCTAATGGTGAATCCTCGGAGTAGTTGCGACACAACATGAAATCTCGGCACAACCACCCGATGTCAGCGAAACTGAACTCGCAATCCTTACTTTCTATATAATTAATCGATGATTCCGACTTATCGATCGTTGCTTTTATTCGTGATCCGAAGAGTACATTTAAATATGACGAAAAAAATTGACCGTCAGCGTATACCTCGATTCGTGGGATCGTGTTGTTTCCTCGGGCTGACACTAATCGGAATCGTGTTTATCTCCAACGATCAACAGGTCTCACCGTTTTTTGGATCACTGGCCTTACTTGCTTACTCGTTGCTTAGTTCAATTTTGATTGTGGGGATAACATCTCGCCTCTATCGCCATCACAAACTAAAAAAACTGAAATTTGATTTAGCAAGTTTGATTTTACTTACCGTCTTACTGGCTTTGCCATTTGGTCTCTCGAATACACTCTGGGAACATTTCATGTTGGATTATTCCGCAGAAATGAAAAACAATAAAACAATGGTACTTCTATTCTTGACCGCCGCTGCTGCCTTCCTTTTTTTACCCATTTTCTTTGTAACTGAAGCGTTGCTTTCTTGGTGCACTCTGGCGATTCAAACCTACCGATCAACAGACCGTGCGAATCCATAAATCACAGAAGGGCAAGCTGGTGGATTGTGGCAGGTTGTCTTTCCGCTCAATCCAACAACTAAATTTAAGCTGTCCGATGCTTGCGAAGTCGGAAAGATCTGCAGAAGTAGGTTCGTGTTTTAGCATTGAACCACAGAACTGGCATACCCTTTTGGCTGAACAGAACGTTAACGTGGCCACCCCCGATATTCCCTTCGCCCGGCCCAAACGAAATACCTGAAGAACAATTACTTCGGGCTTTTGCTGGTTCGAAGGCGAGGTGGTAGTTACGATCTTCATACTACATTCATTTGCGATATTCGTGCTGTCGTCTCTGAAACCAGAAGTACCACGCGAATACCACGCCTCATGAAATCTAAATTCTCAAATAACGAATTAAGAACACAAACACCCAATCCCAATTACCAAGGGTTATGGTGTTGGGAGTGCCAGGCACATACGGCTTATCATTCTCATTCGAAAACTCGGCAGGTTTGCAGTAACGACGGGCCATCGAGGCTAACGACGTACACAACCTTTACCTGCGAGTTCTGCCAAAAGAAAATGTACACTCCACAGGCGGTGGACCCGATCGTGTTTAAACGGCCCGCCGAACGGGGCTGTCTCTGGATTTATTGGATTTGTGCCACAATAGGGTTGCCTATTTTTTGCTGGTTTCTCGTTGCTAGTCCGATTGCCAACCTCGCTCTGATTCTCGCTATTTTTCTCCCCACAGCAGCGACGGTGATTGGCTTACCTTGGCTGATCATACGATGGAGTACAAAAAAATATGCGATCTGGAAATCCTGGGCAGAAGAGCGGGGGTGGAAAGAACCCAAGCGAAAAAAGCGATTGAAGATGGAATTCAGGCAATTTTGATGGAATACCAAAGCCACCAGTCATTCCGACACGTTCGCTTGGACCTCGTATCGTCGACCGTATCAAAGCGATAATAGCGAGAGGAATCGAAGTCTAAAGAATTGCCGCGAGTCGTTACCCACACCGGCGTTGGTCGAAAAAACCAGGTGCAGGCACCCCAATTAAAACACCAATCATGCAGAACCCACACATCCCCGTGGGCGCTACGGCGACGCGCAGCAATGACAAGGAGTATTCGAATCACGAACCAAAATGTCAGTTCACCGCTCGGAAATTTGAATCGGATTGGCGTTGAGTGAAATCATGGTAAGCGCCGAAAATCAAAAACCTAACGAATCAATCTCATCATCGCTCACCACCAATTGGTCGGTGGCGTCGGCCATTTTGATCGCTTCGGCAATGGCCCGTTTCATCCACGCATCAGCTTCCTGATCGCCAACTTGCCCCGAAACGATATAGGCCGAATAGATTCGAGACGCCGCGTGAAAAACAGCCGTCTCGGTAGGCTGCATCTTGAGATTTTTTTTCATGGAAAGCTATGGATAAATAATTAGAACGATAGATGAACTCGATTCTCACCACGGCCAGCAATGACTTTTCTCTGAATCCGGATGTCTGAGATTCAGCATTCGCCAACTCGTATTCAAAATCAGCCAATGCCTGCTGCGATGGATTGCCATAATAACGGGGCGGTCACTGGCTCGCAAATGCGTTTGCCCCGTTAAAAACCGAGAGGGTAAAAGTCAGACGTGTATTTCGAGTGTTCCAGGTTTGCTTGCACCAACAATAACAAATAGCAAACAAACGATAAAAGAAGCAAGCTAAGGGTTATTTGAAATCGACCCGGTAGGTTGATCCGTTGCGTCTTTTCAATTCGCCCCTTTCTGCAGCATCCAGCGACGGACAAAAGCGTAAGAATTAGCAAATATCTGATAATGGTAAGTTTCTCTCAGTTGCTGGAATGCCCAGCTGCGTAATACGGTGAAGTATGAGATAGATTGTCAGTCCGGAAGTCATTTTGTAGGGAGGTATGGGTGGATAGTGAGTTCGCTGGCGAAACAAAAATAGCTCTCTCGTTCTGGCCGATTGAGTGAAAAGACGCACCCTCTGAAAAGAGGTCGCATGAATGACGCATAGGAACGGTCAAAAACAATCAACGACGATAACGCAAACGCTTTTATCCCAATAAAAAGACCCTTAGCGGCTACCGCTTGAAGGGTAAGCTCTAAGGGTGGTAGTGGGCGATATTGGACTTGAACCTGCCCCTAAAACACGGGCAAAAGCAGCAAGTCAACAAAAGTTGACGCCAAATGCGACGCCATCTGACTTGGCTCTCTTGATTCAATCAAGCCTATCGCCAAAACAAGTCCAAGAGTTAATTAGACTGCTCTCTAATACTGCGAGTCTCTAAAACTAAATCTTCGTTATTATGGTGCTTGCCGTATAATTCCATAACGAATTAAAGGCAAGTCATTAATCGACCGGCGTTTTATCGGCTAAAAGCTTCCATCGGTGTTTTTTTACTTTGTTATTATGGAGCAAGCAGACTTAAAACACCTTAATTTCACGTCTGACTTCTAACCCCTCGGTTTTTAGCGAGGCAAACGCATTTGCGAGCCAATCATCGGCCCGTTATGATGCCGGTACCTTTATAATAGTTGTTATTTCATACAGCAGCAGATCATGAAGATTCCTAAGCCTATCACGCTTGTCGTCTCCGTTGCCATTGTCGTGTTGTGTGGATGCAACTCGAAAGAGACGCCTGCTCCCCTTGCTGCCACAGAGTGGCGTAGCGAGAACTTCGATATCTCAGCCCCTTTGGGCGATGGCTGGCAGAAATCGCATGTGAGCTCGTCCGGCGATACATTTGACCGGCCAGGAAACCTTTTGCAAGCCTTCTTGGAATCGTCCGGGCCGTACAGCTATATCATCAAAATAGAAAAAGATTTGCCGCTGGATCAACTTCCGCTTGAAGATTATCTGGATGCCAATCGCACACAGTATACGTCTCATCCAGCGTACGAATTAGTTGATGAAGGCGATGTCGATTTTCACGGTCGGAAATTTCATCGATTTCGCCTGAAGGTCGACGGGGTGAAAGGTCCTGCGGCGATGTATGCTCACATTTTCCGCGATGGGACAAATCTCGTTAGCGTACAATGGACATTTCCAATTGGAACCGATGGCCAAATTACCGTTCCCGATGCGATCACGCGATTTGACGAACGGGTGGCAATCAACTTCTTGGCACAGCCGAACGAATGAAATAACCATCGCATGCAACGGAGCCGGCGGTCGGGTCGGCTTTTGAAATTGAGACTTCTCGCGCCGGCCCGCTGATGCGTGTCGTTATCACGCTTAGCCGTCGTCTCACTCACTCCACTTTTACTCATGGCGTTCAATTTGCCCCCGATCGAAACACGAACTTCGGTAATAGCAATTGTTGACCTGTTATCGAGTGCAGAATCTCAGCTCGAATATGAGCAGGATGTTGCGCACGTTTTTATCCCCTCAGAAATAATTGAACTTTATTGCACCGACCAATACCACCCAAAGTCACAGGCTTTTGTCGACGCATTCACGGAAACCGAACACAAGCTCCTTGCTCGTCTGTTTGGAGATGCGTTCAGGGCAGGCGATGCAATCGAAGGCGAGGAAGTTGCAGTGGTTTCCGATGCGCTTAAGATGCCAGATTGGCGTCGCATGATAGAAACTGCTAAGATTGTGCATCAACAAATCAATCACTAGCACAACGTAGCAAATAAACGCGTGATAACAATGTGATGCACGCGAAGTCCGGCTTGCGCGTGCTTTAGTAATACTTTAACATGAGTTTATGCAATCCAGATGCCCCAACTGCGGATTTGAAGCCGCAACAGAAAAGCCGACACGATTCACGGGAACCTTCCGTTATGGCCTTAAGCCGAAGCTAGGCAGCCCTCGTGAGGCCGTAAAGGACTACGAGGAGATCGCCACCATCGACACGATTAAACAACGGTGGAAGGAAGGCGACAGCCTGAGAGCGATAGCCCGCTGGCTAAACGGGATCGGCATCCCGTCAAAAAAAGGATCGGTTTGGCATCACCATATGGTAAAGCGTATCCTGCACCGAGAGGGACTTCTCTAGTGGTACACTGTCTTGCCACGCAATCCAAGTGATTCGAGTGGTAGGCTGTCGTCTTTGAGTGGACTAATGGGCGTCTAGGTGGCCATTTCGCTGTATTTATGTGGGTAAGTTGCCGTGATGCCGCGATCCGCGACGGAGGGTCGAGGGGCTGGGGGGTAGCCTCGTGCCTGTCACGGGCGTAACACCTAGTTTACCAATGCCGAATGTCACACGTTGGTGATTGAAATACAAATTGGTTAAAATCATATCCGCACGGCGGCGGTTGCAACCGTTAGCCGATTTCAAACCCTTGCCGGTTTCGGCGTGCCGTGCTTTTCCGTCTCCATTTCGGCAAGGCATTAACCGGCAAGGTGTCTGACTGATGGATAATCGAGGACAGGATTCTCAAAGCACTGACGAACGGCTGAAGATTGCAGTTGAAATTGATTCGCTGCTCAGACGGCCAAATGGGCGAGAGATATTTCGCAAATATACTCGGCAAGCTGCACAGCAGTACATGGCTGCAAGAGAGAAGCTTCAATTGCGTGAAAAACGTCGTCTTGAAGAACTCAAGAAGAATGGGGTTTTACATTGTGTTGAAGAACTGCCTTCGCCACCAGACGGTGGTAAGTCTAAGTGGCTCGAATGGGTAGAAACCGTTCGAGGTAGCTGGAGCGGGATAGTTGGTGTAGAGGCTTCAACACCGTCTGATCGACTCGCTGAATTTCATTTAATAAAAGTCTTTGAGTGTCAATTTTTTTGTCAGTTTCATCAATAATTTTTTCATTTTCAATTTTTTCATTTTCAGCAATCCTTAAACCCTCTGAGATTTGACCTTTTTTTTCAGCTTGAATTTGTGGTTGTTTATCAC
>ENA-OREB01000169-OREB01000169.1-marine-metagenome-genome-assembly--contig:-NODE-169-length-33220-cov-4.321184_pt1 | contig 33220 bp, 32 predicted proteins | sample MGYA00248625_ERZ508552 | MGnify/ENA primary metagenome ERZ508552 (study PRJEB26219, sample SAMN06267888) | marine metagenome | isolation source: Monterey Bay, California, USA | place: USA:Monterey Bay...
GAATTAAGTCAAATAATTGGTGATTTTTATAAAGATATAAAAATCACCTCAAAAAAAGAATCTTTTCCACTTTTTATGAACAGTGTTGAGAGTATTTTTAAGGATCGTGTTTTGCTTGTTGGTGATTCAGCCCACTTTATTCATCCTATGGCAGGACAAGGATTAAATCTCGGTATAAGGGATATTATTTTCTTAGAAAAAATTATAGATAGAAAAAATTATCAGGATATTGGTTTGAGAGGTTTTTTGCGTAAATACGAAAGAGCGAGAAAGGAAGATGTCAGTCAGATGGGGTTTTTAACGCTTGGCCTTAATTGGATTTTCTCAAAGAAATCATCTATTGTGACTGGTTTGATAGAAAAGGGTATGGGCGTGCTCGATAAATCAAAATTTCTAAAACAACAACTTATTAAAAAGGCTATCTCATGATAAAAATTGCGCTAATAATTTTTTTAACCTTTATTAATTTACACGCTATATCGGGCGAGAAAGAATTAAGAGAGATTATATAAAAAACTTACCCTGAATTAACGATTAAAAGCATTCAGAAAACAAACTATAACGATCTCTATGAAATCTTTATTGGAGGTCAAATTATTTATAGCGATGAAGATTTTAATTTTTTAATTGTTGAGGGTAGGTTAGTTGATCCAAAAACAAAAATAGACCTTACCTCTGCAAGGCTAGAGGAACTAAACAAAGTAGATTTCGATAGCCTGCCTTTTAAAAATGCAATCAAAGAGGAGCGGGGTGATGGAAGTAGAAGAATCGCTGTCTTTTCTGATGTAGATTGCCCATTTTGCAGGAAGCTTGAGAAAGAAACTATATCTAAACTAAAAGATGTCACCATTTATACCTTCTTATACCCTCTAGCTATCCACCCTGATGCAATGAATAAGTCAAAAAAAATATGGTGCTCAGGAAATAAAACAATCGCCTGGAATAATTACATGCTTAAGAATACACTTCCAAAAAATGACGGTGATTGCGACACTCCGATTGAAGAAAATTTAGAGCTAGCAAAGAAACTTGGCATATCCTCAACCCCAACGATCATCGTATCCAGCGGAAAAAGAATCGAGGGGGCTTTACCTTATGAAGATATCGTTAAATACATAGAATAATTTTTTTGTAAAATGGCTTGACTTTTATTCGGCACAGGAGTTAAATTCGGATCAGGTGTTTGGTTTATTCGTATCAGTCGTTCTTCTAGGTTTACAATCTACAGACAACATATACAGTAAGCGATTCTTTAGGGGCCTCCCAAATTTGTAAAGGATGTATCGTAATGGCAACAGGAACAGTAAAATGGTTTAATGATTCAAAAGGTTTTGGTTTTATCACTCCAGATGATGGTGGTGATGATTTATTTGCTCACTTTTCAGCAATCGTTGAAGAAGGTTACAAAAGTTTGAAAGAAGGTGCTCGTGTGACTTTTGAGGTAACTGAAGGTCCAAAGGGTAAGCAAGCTTCAAATATCCAAAAAGCTGACTAGTAAACAAAGGGTTCTTCGGAACCTTTTTTTACATATTTGCAATAATTTCTGTTGCAAAGTCAGAAGTTGATAATGCCTCGCAACCTGAAATTTGGGATGCCAGATCTGTTGTAATCTTGTTTTCTTTCAAGGTTTTCTCAAAGGCTCCAGATATTACGTAGGAAGCTTCTGTCCATCCAATATATTCGAGCATCATTTGTGCTGATAGTATTAATGAGCTTGGGTTAGCTATGTTCTTGCCTGCAATATTTGGTGCAGTTCCATGTGTAGCCTCAAATATACTTGCCCCGTCTGACATGTTTGCTCCCGGTGAAATACCTATCCCTCCAACTTGAGCTGCTAATGCATCAGAAGCGTAATCTCCATTTAGGTTTAACGTAGCCACTACATCATGATCTTTTGGGTTAAGTAAGACCTCTTGAAGAAAGGCATCTGTAATCATATCTTTAATGACAATTTTTTTGTTGATGGCGTCTATTTTTTGATTGGTCGGTATCTCGTAAAAACCAAGATCATTTATTTTTGCATTGAATTCTTTTTTTGCTACCTCATATCCCCACTCTTTAAATCCACCCTCTGTAAATTTCATGATATTGCCTTTATGAACTATTGTTACAGATTTACGATTATTATCGATTGCGTATTCAATAGCCTTACGAATCAACCTTTGACTTCCTTCCTTTGAAACTGGCTTTATTCCAATAGCGGCTGAGTTAGGGAAGCGTATTTTATTTTTATCACCAAATTCATCAAGTAGACCTATAATTTTTTTTGCTTTATCTGATGAGGCGGCATATTCAATACCAGCATAAATATCTTCAGTATTCTCTCTAAAAATGACCATATTTACGTTCTGAGGATTTTTAACTGGACTAGGTACGCCTTGATAATACCTTATGGGCCTTAGACATACATATAAGTCAAGTGACTGTCTTAGCGCAACGTTTAACGAACGAATACCCCCACCGACAGGCGTTGCTAATGGTCCCTTGATGGACACAATAAATGATTTCAACGCATCAATAGTCTCATCGGGAAGGTATACACCCTCACCATAAATGGCGGTGGCTTTTTCTCCAGCAAAAACCTCCATCCAAGCAATTTTTTTGTTATTTCCATATGCCTTTATGATAGCTTTATCGACAACGGCTTGCATTGCAGGTGTTATATCACTTCCAATACCATCTCCACATATATACGGAATAATTGGATTATTGGGAACATCCAATTTCAGGTTAGAATTAATACTTATTTTTTCCCCATCAAGAGGAACGCTAATTTTGCTATCCATTCTATTTTCCTTATTGCTTAAAATTTTATGCTGATTTTATTTAATAAACCTTATGGTGTTATCAGTCAGTTTTCAAAACATGAAAAGTATTCAACACTAAAGGACTTCATACCCTATCAAAATGTTTACCCTGCAGGACGTTTAGATACTGATAGTGAAGGCCTTCTCATTTTAACTGACAATGGTGCTTTTCAGAATAAAATATCGAGTCCTAGCAATAATGTTTTTAAAACCTACCTAGTGCAGGTGGAGAATATTCCAAATATCAATGACATAGACAAATTAAGCAAGGGAGTACTAATAAAAGGGGAGTTAACAAAGCCCGCAAAGGTTAAAAGAATTGATGATCCAAATTTATGGTTAAGAAATCCACCCATAAGAAAAAGAAAACTTATACCCACTTCTTGGTTAGAAATTAAAATTTCAGAGGGGAAAAATAGGCAGGTGAGAAGAATGACGGCAGCGATATCTTATCCTACACTTCGGCTAGTAAGGACAGAAATAGGTGAATTCAATATCAGCGATATGAAGCCAGGAGAATTTTCTGTTATCGAAAGGTAATTTTTTTTTAAGTATGATGCAAATGATATAATCACTAAATAATAAACTAGGTTAATTAAAAATATGTCAGGAAATTCATTTGGACAAATCTTTACACTGACTTCCTTTGGTGAGTCACATGGGCCTGCTATTGGCGGTGTTATTGATGGCTGCCCTCCCGGAATGAAGCTGGCTGAATCAGATATTCAAATTGATCTGGATCGAAGAAAGCCCGGAACCTCAAAGTTCGTTACCCAGAGAAAAGAAGACGACTATGTTGAAATTTTATCAGGGGTATTTGAAGGGGTGACAACTGGAGCTCCTATTGGGTTGATCATAAGAAACAAAGATCAAAGAAGTCAAGATTACTCAAAAATACAAGAAGTTTTTCGTCCGGGGCATGCAGACATCACCTATCTTAATAAGTATGGTATTCGTGACTTCAGGGGTGGTGGAAGGTCAAGCGCTAGAGAAACTGCAATTAGAGTTGCAGGAGGCGCCATTGCTAAGAAGTGGTTAAAGGAAAATAAAGGCATTGAGGTTATGGGCTACCTTAAGCAATTAGGTGAAATTGACATACCATTTAAAAGCTGGGAAGTAGTTAATAAAAACCCCTTTTTTGCACCCAACGAGTCAATATTAAAAGATCTTGAAATATATCTTAACGATATTCGAGCAGATAAAAATTCTGTGGGCGCTAATATTTTTGTATGTGCTAAAAATATGCCTATAGGACTGGGCGAACCAGTTTTTTCAAGGCTTGACGCAGACATTGCATCAGCGATGATGAGTATTAATGCGACTAAGGGAGTTGAAATTGGAGCTGGGTTCAATAGTGTCACTCAAAAAGGTACTGAGCATAGTGATGAAATGGGCTCTAAAGGCTTTAAATCAAATAATGCTGGCGGTGTATTGGGCGGTATATCAACAGGACAGGATATAGCGGTCAATGTTGCTTTTAAACCCACCTCAAGCATTCCGCAAGATAGACATTCCATTGATACCGATGGCAATGAAGTCGATATGAAAACGACTGGGCGACATGATCCATGTGTCGCAATTAGAGCCGTACCAATCGTTGAAGCAATGCTTTCTTTAGTAATAATTGATCATGTCTTAAGGGATAGAGCCCAAAATGCTGATGTAGAAAGAAATAATCCTTTCTCAGTGTGACCCCATTTTTTTATAGTCGTCTTTCAAGCTTTTACTTTTGTTACTATTTTTTCGTAGGCCTTTTCGTGCCTTACTGGGGGATTTATCTTAAATCTCTCTCATTTAACGCATTACAAATTGGTGCTTTACTCTCGTTATTTCAGATCAGTAGAATTTTCGCCCCAAATGTCTTGGGATGGGTTGCAGATCAATCCGGCGAGTATATTAAATGGATTAAGATATCCTCTTTTTTTGGGTTTATTATTTTCATGGGTATTTTTTGGTCAAATACCTTTGTAAATATTTCATTAGATTATTCCTTAAAAGGAGAAAGTGAAGTTGTATTTATAAGTGAAGCGGGTTATATATCTCACAAGCAAAGTATTGGTAATATCTCTAAAAACGAAAAATACAACATAGATATTTCTAAAATTCCTGCAGGTAAATACCTTGTAACAATCGTTAATGGTAAAACCTACACCACTCCACAAAAACTTATAGTTTTGTAAAATGAAAAAACAACTTACTTTACTTTTATTGCTTCCGTTAATTTTGTTTAGTCAAGAAAACATAAAATTTTCTAAAAGTATAGTTGTAGAAGATTTAGAAAGACACCTAAATGTTTTAGCTTCTGATTCTTTAGAAGGTAGAGAAACAGGAAAGCCAGGACAAAAAATGGCTGCTGATTATATCATGAATCATTTTAAATCATTAGGAATCCCTCCATATAAAAAGAAAACCTATTATCAAAAATTCAAAGTAAAGTCAGGAAGACATCTTTGTAAATGTGATGATTGCGATCAGAGCCTAGTAAAAAAGATATTTGGAAATAAAAAGAAAATAAAAGGAGAAAACGTATTGGGATATATTGAAGGAACGGATTTAAAAGATGAACTTATTATTATTACCGCTCACTATGATCATTTAGGAAAACACGATAGTTTAATTTTTAATGGGGCTGATGATGATGGAAGTGGAACGGTTGCAGCAATGGAAATAGCAGAAGCCTTTACGCTTGCTAAAAAAGCAGGACAAGGACCAAGAAGATCTGTTTTAGTAATGGCAGTTTCAGGAGAAGAAAAAGGACTTTTGGGAAGTAAATATTATACGGATCACCCTATTTATCCGCTTGAAAATACAGTAGCAAACCTAAATATTGACATGATTGGCAGGATAGGAGATTTTAAAGAGAATCCTAATTATGTATACCTTATAGGGGCAGACAGGCTAAGCCAAGAGCTGCATAATATAAGCGAACAAGTAAATAAAGAGCATATAGGGTTAGAATTAGACTATACATTTAATGAAGAGGACGACCCCAATAGGTATTATTATCGATCAGACCATTATAATTTTGCAAAAAATAACATTCCTGTAATTTTTTATTTTAATGGTATTCATGAAGACTATCACAAAGTAACAGACACTGTAGAAAAAATAGATTTTAAAAAAATAGAAACAATTACCCGTCTTGTATTTTTAACAGCCTGGGAGCTCGCCAACAGAGAAGAAAGAATAGTGGTGGATAAAATAGAAAACTAATTTTTAATTATTTTTATTTTTCGATTTTCATAGTCTAAAAAATAGACTCCCTTTTTTAAAAAAGAAACATCAATTTTAGAGGTTTTTAAGACTTCACTCTTTAACACCTTACCATCTATACTTATAATTTGATAAAGATTGTTTTTAGCTAACACCCCCTTCAAAGTAATTGTACTGCTTGACGGATTAGGATAAACAATTAAATCATTTATATAATCAACAACACCAGTAGAGGTGGAGCAATCTATGTTGGTTTCATAATCAGAGGCTGTAGTTGGTGTGTCTAACAATAAAGGGCAGTAGCAACTGTCATTAACAAGGTATTTTTTTAACCAAGAAAGACCCATTCTTCCCACCTCACCAAACCCACCTAAAGGAGTGTTTGCAATTGTGTGCCCACCACCAAACACTTCATATTTAAGTTTTTTTGTAGAACTTGGGGTGTAGTTGTACTGTATATCAGCATGAGTACCTGGCGGAGCTACAACATCAATTTGTCCGCTAAAAATGAGAATTGGCGCGCTGTGGTTTAACAAGGAAGGAGATACAACCGTTGGATCGATCCAAGGACAGAAAGCAAGAATTGCTTTTATATTAGGATCTTCAGCTGCAACTAATTGAGCACCCCCACCACCCATTGACCAACCACCAAGGGCAATAAGGTTAGTATCTAACTTATTAAATAAAGGAGAGTTTGTTCGGTTATTTTCAGCTTTCAAACTAATTAAAGCATCTTGTAGGGCTTCTTTTCTATCTATTACCTCATCCCAAATACTATTAGTACCAATAGTCATACACACAATACCATGAGAAGCTAAAAAAGATCCCCAAGCCTGAATACTTAATTCTGGGTTAGCATAACCTGGAATAATAATAATACTTGGCAATAAACCACTTGTGTTTTCTGGATAATATATTGTCGAGCCATAATAATCATTACCATCTCTTATTCCGTCACTTTCTAAATAAGAATTTACAGTATAACTACCATTAACAGTTGCTGATGATATAGTCACATCACTGCAATCTGAATTAGTTTGACAAAAAGAAATAAAAGGAAGTAGTAATAAAAAATAAATTAGTAGGGTTTGAAATCTTTTCATTTTTCAAAAATACAAAAAATAAAACCCCACTCAAAAAGAGCAGGGTTTTTTATTATTTTATAGCAATCAACAACTGTTTTACAAATCAAACTTGATTCCTTGTGCTAAAGGTAGTTCTTCTGTATAATTAATTGTATTTGTTTGTCTTCTCATGTAAATTTTCCAAGCATCAGAGCCACTTTCTCTGCCTCCACCCGTTTCTTTTTCTCCACCAAAAGCACCACCAATTTCAGCACCTGAAGTACCAATATTTACATTTGCAATACCACAATCAGAACCCGCAACTGATAAGAATTTTTCAGCTTCACGCAAATTAGTTGTCATAATAGCAGAAGACAATCCTTGTTTTACACCATTTTGCATTTCAACAGCCTCTTCTAACTCAGTATATTTCATGATGTATAAAATAGGAGCAAAAGTTTCATCTTGTACAATTTGGAAATGATTTTCAGCTTCAATAATTACTGGCTTTACATAACAACCACTTTCATAACCTTCACCCCCTAACACACCACCTTCAACCAACACATTACCACCCTCTTCTTTTGCTTTTTCAATAGCATTTAAATACATATTTACAGCATCTTTATCAATAAGTGGTCCAACATGATTACTTTCATCTAAAGGATTACCAATCGATAATTGAGTATAAGCTTTCGCTAATTTATTCTTAACCTCATCATAAACGGATTCGTGAATAATTAATCTTCTTGTAGAGGTGCATCTTTGTCCGCAAGTACCAACAGCACCAAACAATGCACCAATAATTGTAATTTCTAAATCAGCATTTGGAGTAATGATAATTGCATTATTTCCTCCTAATTCTAATAATGATGTTCCGAATCTTTTAGCCACCTCAGCACCCACAATTCTACCCATTCTTGTTGAGCCAGTAGCAGAAATTAAAGGTAATCTATCATCAGAAGTCATCATTTCACCCACCTTATAATCTCCATTTATGATACAAGAAATTCCTTCTGGTAAATCATTTTCTTTCGCTACTTCATTCCAGATATTTTGACAAGCAACTGCACATAAAGGTGCTTTTTCTGACGCTTTCCAAACACAAGTATCTCCTGAAATCCATGCTAATGCTGTATTCCAATTCCAAACAGCAACTGGGAAATTAAATGCAGAAATAATTCCAACCACACCAAGCGGATGATATTGTTCGTACATTCTGTGTCCTGGACGCTCAGAGTGCATAGTTAAACCATGTAGCTGACGAGAAAGACCAACTGCAAAATCACAGATATCAATCATTTCTTGCACCTCTCCTAAACCTTCTTGTAAAGATTTCCCCATTTCATAAGAAACAAGCTCTCCCAACTCTTGTTTATAAGCCCTTAATTTTTCCCCATACTGACGAACAATCTCCCCTCTAAGTGGAGCAGGTTTTAGTCTCCAATCTTTAAATGCAGCTGTTGCAGCTTGCATTACTTTTTCATATTCTTCTGGAGTAGTTGCAGTAACTTTTCCAATCAAACTTCCATCTACCGGAGAATAAGATTCAATTTCAGCACCACCACCAAAAGAATTAGCTCCTGTTGAAGTACCATTATTAGATGCTTTAATTCCTAAAACGCCTAGTGTTTTTTTAATATCAATCATTGTAATTTATTTTTATAAAATGAGAGTGCAAAAGTAGAAAAAAAGATGAGCTATGATTTGATATGCCTTGTTATTCCTTGGCTTCACTTTCTTTCTCCTCAATTTCTTTTTCCCCCAACAATTCCTCATCTTCATATTCCCCAATTTGAGCGAGTTTGTTTTTATAGGAAATTAAGGACCATGTCATCACAAGGCAACTTACCAAAATCACAAATAGTAACACTCCTTGAAACTCAGGCCCAATTGATAACTCTTCAGGAATGGCAAAAAACAGGAGTATGGTTATCAATCCTCTTGGAGCTAAAAAAAGTTGAGTAACAATGTTTTTTCCGTTAAAAATAAAGAGTGTTATAGCCCTAACTAAATAGATTATAAACAAAATAACTAAGCCAATTCCAATAACCTTAAAACTTAAAAGGGAGCCCAAATATACCGACCAACCAAAGATAATAAAAAAGAAAGTCCTCACCACAAAAGCAGTTTCGGCAGTTACCACCTTCATATCATCTAGGACATCCTCTACTTTTTCTTCATTCAACAACCTCATTAAACCTCCTCTGAAAAAAACCTTGTAGTTGTTTAGTATCATACCAAAAATAAGAATGATAATTAAAGAAGATAAGTGGAACATTTTACCAACAGCATAAAGCAGAAGTAAGATTGCAATTAGTAAAAACAACTTTACATGTCCTTTTATGTTTTGGAACACATATATAAGTATGTAAGAAATAATAATTGAGAAAACCACAGTTAAAGCTAAGTTGCCAAAAACCTCACCATACACACTTTCGTTAGAACCAGACCCCACCATAGTCAATACGCTATAAAAACCAATTATCCCAACAATATCTGAAAAAGTACTTTCATAAATCATGAAATCACGCTTGTCTTCATCCAAATCATCAATACTTGGTAAGATGATAGCCGAACTTAAAATAGAAAGCGGAATAGTATAAAGCAGTGCGTTCAACACCTCAACTTCCATTAAATAGTTGAGTGCTAAAGCAGCTAAATAAGCAGTACCAGCCAAACCGATAAGAGCAACTAAAAATGATTTAATTATGAGTCCAACTTTTTCCTTTAAAAGCTGTAAATCTAAAGCTGCCTCCAACACAATTAAGATTAATCCAACCACACCTAAAACCTCTAAAATAGGTAGTAAATCTGGTTTTGGAAACCCTGAAAAACGCAAAACATAATTTATTCCAATTCCCAATCCTATTAGTAGTAAAACAGCAGGTATTCCTGATTTTTTAGCATATAAATTAAAGAAATAAGAAATAATAATCGTTACCGAAAAGATGATTATTAAATGATATGTAGTTAGCGCTTCAAACAATTTAAAAGAGTCTTAAAATATCATTACCATTTGCAAAAACAAGTAAACTTAACAGCATTATCATTCCAACCACTTGAGCATTTTCCATTACTTTTTCAGGAGCGGGCTTACCCACTATCATTTCGTAAACCAAGAATACAACATGCCCACCATCTAAGGCGGGAATAGGTAATACATTCATAAATGCTAACATTAAAGATAAGAAAGCCGTTAAATTCCAAAACACCTCCCAATTCCATGTTGCTGGGAACATAGAGCCAATTGCCCCAAAACCACCCATTCCTTTATAAGCCCCTGTACTTGGGGATAAAATCAACATAAATTGATCGATATATGAACTTAGTTTTTTTATTGCTTTATTATAGCCTGCAGGGAAAGAATCGGCAAATCCATATTTATGAGAAGCAAGAGTATAAAGTTCTAACTCCTCAAGTTGTTTTAGCGAAAGGTTGGCAGGTTTAAATCCAAGCATTCCATCCTCATTTACATTTACATTTACATTTAATTCTTCACCACCTCTATCAACTAAAACTATAATTTCTTCTGATTTATAGTTTGCTAATTCATCTTTAAACTCATCATAATAAGTTAATGAAACTCCATTTATTGCAACAAGAATATCTTTCTTTTTTAACCCAGCCTTTTTTGCATTAGAATTTTCCGAAAAACCACTAACAACTGTAGGTATTCTTGGGTAAAATAATTGTTGATTTCCATTATTTAAAAATTGATCAATCACATCAATTGGCATGGTGATATCAGTAGCAACTCCATTTCTTTCAACCGTTATTGTTTTGGAAATAATAACTTTCTCTAAAACATCAGAGAAACGCTCTATTTTTTCTCCATCAGCAGCCATAAATTTATCCCCATTTTCAAAACCAAGATCGGTTGCCATATCACTAACCATCCAAACCCCATCAACCAAATTTTCGTTTGGTAAATACTTATCTCCATAAACAAACAAAGTCATAGAATAAATAAAGATACCCAACAGGAGGTTTACCGTAACCCCACCAAGCATAATTATTAATCTTTGCCAAGCGGGTTTAGCTCTAAACTCCCAAGCTTCAGCAGGCTTTTCCATCTGCTCCTTATCCATACTTTCATCAATCATTCCTGATATTTTTACATATCCACCAAGAGGGAGCCAACCAATTCCATATTCAGTATCGCCAATTTTCTTTTTTACAACCGAAAACCAAGGGTCGAAAAACAAGTAGAATTTCTCTACTCTTGTTTTAAATAATTTTGCGGGTATAAAATGTCCCAGTTCGTGTAGTACTACTAGGATTGATAAACTCATTAAGAGTTGAGCTGCTTTTATTAAAAATTCCATCTATAATAGTTCGTTAGCTAATTTTCTTGTCGCTTCATCAGTAGCGATATAATCTTCCAAAGTTGGATTGGAAACAAAAGTAATTTTTTCCATACAATCTGCAATTAAATCTGACATATTTAAAAAACCAATTTTATCTTGCAAAAATGAAGCTACTGCAATTTCGTTTGCAGCATTCAAAATACACGGCATATTTCCTCCTTTTTCCATAGCATCATAAGCTAATTGAAGGTTTCTGAAAGTTTTGGCATCTGGTTTTTCAAAAGTTAAATTTGGGTAATCCATAAAATTGAAACGCTTAAAAGTATTTTTCAACCTTTCAGGAAATCCAAGCGCATATTGTATTGGTAGTTTCATGTCGGGAATTCCTAATTGTGCTTTTATAGAACCATCCTCAAATTGCACAGCCGAATGAATAATTGATTGAGGGTGAACCACAACTTCAATTTGCTCGGCTTTTAAATCAAACAACCATTTTGCCTCAATAACCTCCAAACCTTTATTCATTAAGGTTGCGCTATCAATTGTAATTTTTGCACCCATTTCCCAATTAGGATGCTTTAGTGCTTGCTCTTTTTTGATGTTTTGTAGTTTTTCTTTTGCCCAACCCCTAAAAGGGCCACCAGAAGCTGTTAAATATATTTTTTCAATAGGATTATAAACCTCACCAACTAAACATTGAAATATTGCAGAATGTTCAGAGTCTACCGGATAAATCTGAACATTATATTCTTGGCATAGTTTGGTGATTAAATCTCCAGCAACAACCAAAGTTTCCTTATTGGCTAAAGCAATATTCTTCTTAGCTTTTATCGCTCTAATAGTTGGTTTTAATCCCGAATAACCCACTAAGGCTGTTAATACAATATCAATATTTTCTCCCTCAACAACTTCTTCTAACGATTGAGCGCCAGCAAAAACTTTTATCCCTAAATCAAAAAGAGCATCATCAACCTCTTTGTATTTATCTTCATTAGTAATTACTACAGTATTTGGTTTGAATTTTTTTGCTTGCTCTATTAATAGAGCACTATTGTTATTTGCGGTTAAAACTTCCACTTCAAAAAAATCAGAATGTTTGTTTATAACCTCTAAAGCTTGAGTTCCTATTGAACCAGTTGAACCTAAAATTGCTATTTGTTTTTTCTTTTGTTCCATTAAAATGCTGTTAATTTATCCGCAATTTTTCTATCATTTGCTAGTCTGGGCACTTTGTTTTGTCCCCCAAGTTTTCCTATTGATTTCATGTATTCTCTAAATCCATTTTTAGAAATAGGAGTTATTTTTAAAGGATTCAGAATTCCACCAGTAATTAAATCTTTGTAGTAAGAATTATATTTTTGAAGAGTTTTATCAATTTCAACACCAAACTGATTTAAATCTTCTGGCTCTTTTTCAAATTCAATCAACCACTCATGATAAGGCAACCCTTCTTCTGGGTTTACCTGAGGAGCAACATGAAATTCATTTACCTCTGAAGTTAGTATTTCTATCGTTTCTTTTAATGATTTCTCAACTTCCTCAGCTATAACATGCTCTCCAAAAGCTGAGGTGAAATGTTTTATCCTGCCACTTACAATAATTCTATAAGGATTTATAGAAACAAACTTAATAGTGTCCCCAATATTATACCCCCAAAGTCCAGCATTCGTATTTAAAATAATTACATAATTCACCCCAACCTCCACATCTTCTAGAGAGATTCTTGTAGGATTTTTATTAAAAAATTCTTCTGATGGTATAAATTCATAAAATATTCCATGATTTACACACAACAACATCCCTTCTTCTGTTTGTGAATCTTGATAAGCAATAAAACCTTCTGAAGCAGGATATAACTCTATACCATCAACTTGTTTTCCAATCAATTTTTCAAAGGACTTACGGTAGGGTTCGTAATTTACGCCACCATAAATAAAAAGGTCAAAATTTGGAAAAATATCTTTTATGAGTTTCCCTGTTTTTTTTTGTAATTTTTCAAAATACATTTGCACCCAAGGAGGAATTCCAGAGATTAAACTCATATTTTCAGGAAGGGTTTCATCAACTATTGCATCAACTTTCATCTCCCAATCGTCAATACAATTTGTTTCAAAAGAAGGTAAACGGTTTTTTGTTAAATAAGCGGGTACATGGTGCGCAACAATACCAGAAAGTCTCCCAGTTAAAATATCTCCCGTTTTTGTAAGTTCTGGACTTCCTTGTAAGAATATCATCTTCCCATTTACTATAGATGTGTTTTTTGTTTCAGCAACATAACTCAGAATTGCATCACGAGCAGCTGTAATATGATTAGGCATACTTTCCTTGGAAATTGGAATGTATTTTTCTCCTGATGTAGTTCCTGATGTTTTGCAAAAATAAAGTGGTTTCCCAGGCCAAAGAATGTCTTTTTCTCCGTCAATTATTAGGTTTACATACCCTTTTAAACCTTCATAATCTCTAATTGGGATTTGCATTTTAAAATTAGAATAATTTCTAATTTCCGAGAAATTATGCTCCCTTCCGAATTTTGTTTTTTTTGCCCGTTCAATTAATTCAAACATTAGTTTTTGCTGAACTTTTACAGCATTTTTTTTCCACTTACTGTTTTTGGTAACAATAAATTTAGCAAAAGGCAAACTTAATGACGCTTTAATACCCATCTTAAAATGAAATGTAATTTTCAGGGTTTACAGGAATTCCTTTGTGCCAAAGTTCAAAATGTAAATGTGGCCCAGTTGAAAGCTCTCCAGAATTCCCAATTATTGCAATATGATCACCAGCATTTACAAAATCACCAACCTCTTTTAATAAAACCGAATTATGCTTATAAAGAGAGATAAAATCATTTTTATGTTGCACTCCAATTACATAACCAGTTTCAGAAGTCCAGTGGCTAACAATTATTGTCCCCTCTAAAACTGTGGCAATTCTTGATTTTTCTTTGGCCACTAAATCGACCCCAAAATGCCTAGTTTTATTGTTAAATTTATCTGTTATTATTCCACCCAATGGAGGGTAAAACATTAAAAACTCATTGTTTTTTTCTTTATTAAAAGTAATAGAGCTTTTGTCTTCAGTCTCTACCTTTACTCTTAAAAGAGAATCTTCAATTGATTTTTCAAAAAAAATCTCTTTTTCAGAATTTAAAATATCTTCTGTATTTTCAGGCGTAATTAACTCATCTCCATTTATAATATTAGTTATGTTCTGCAGATAAACCTCCTTACTGATTAAAGCTCTTTCTAATGAATCGGTTTTAATGTTTAATTCAATTAAACTTTTTTGAACTTCAGTTGTAGATTTCCCTGGAACATATTCTTTTAAAGGTGTGTAAGCAATAAGTAATAATGCGCTAAAAAAACAGATAAAAACAAAAACACCAGCAAAAGCAAATATATTTAATCTGTTTAATTTTACAGATAATTTCTCTTCAAAAGAATCATCTGTAATTATTACAAAACGGTATTTATGTAGTAGTTTTTTCCAGAAATTATTTAAACCTTCTTTATCTTGCATAAGTTTGCAAATATCATAAAAATATGAGCATATTTGCGTGAATTTTACAAATTGCCATAAAATAAATTTAAACAAAAGTAGTTTATAAGCAGAATGAAGCTAAGAACACATCATATAAAGAGAGTAATTTTACTTTCAATTTTGCTTGTAATTTCCTCTTGCTCTACAAAGAAAAAATCTTGGGTCAATAGGCAATATCATAACACAACAGCTAAATTTAACGGGTATTTTAATGGAAATGAAAGTGTGAGATTGGGTGTAAAAAAACTGCACGAAAAACACATTGACGATTTTACAGACATTCTTTCTGTTTACCCAACAGGTGATTTGAAAAAAGCTAAAAAAACACATTCTTATATGGATAAAGCCATTAAAAAAGGATCAATTGTGATTCAAAGGCATTCCATGAAAATAAAAGGAAAAGAGTATTGCAAATGGATTGATGACAACTATTTTATGGTTGGGAAATCCTATTTTTATAAGGGTGAATTTGATGAAGCAATCAAAACATTTAGTTTTATAAATAATGAATATAAAAAGAATGAGATAATTTATAAATCATCTCTTTGGCTTATTCGTTCATATGTTGAAAAAGGCGATTTTTCTTCTGCTAAATCTGAGCTTGACGAACTCATGAGTAATAAAAGATTTCCTGATAAGCTAGAAAAACAGTTGGCAATTGTGGCTTCTGATTATTACATACAAAGAGGCGATTATTCACAAGCAGTTACTGAGCTAACTAATGCGACTCAACTAATTAAAAGAAAGCGTAAAAAAGCAAGGTACTATTATATATTAGCTCAGCTTTATCAGCAAGACAAAAACCATAAACAAGCTCAAAAATATTACAAACTCGTATTAAAATCAAATCCTGAATATGTGATGACTTTTAATGCAAAAATGAACTTAGCAAGATCATTAGAAAGCGGAAATAAGGACAGCAAAAAGATGAAGGAAAAACTCCTTAAAATGACTAAGGACGATAAAAACAAAGAGTATCTTGATCAAATCTACTTTACTTTAGCAGAAATGGACATGAATAACAAGGATACAATTTCTGCAATTGAAAATTACACATTATCTGCTGTAAATAGCATTCAAAATAATTCCCAAAAAGCAATATCATTTTTAAAGCTTGGTGTTATTGAGTTTGAGAGGTCGCTTTACAGGTCATCAAAAACATATTATGATAGCACCTTATTTTATATGGATTCTGATTTTAGAATGTATGAAGACGCTAGCGAAAAGCATGAGATACTTTCCGAACTTATAAATAATTTAGATGTTATTGAATTGCAAGATAGTTTGCAAATGATTGCAATGCTTCCAAAAGCTGAGCAGAACCAAATGATAACTCAAATTATACAGGCTGAAGTTGAAAAAGAACGAGAAGAAGCAGAAAGCGAAAGGTTAAGACAGCAAATGTCCTATCAAAGTGGCAGAAACGGAGGAAGAGAAGAGCAGTTTGGAAACAACACCTCTGGAGGAAAATGGTATTTTTACAACCCAGCAACATTAAGTTTTGGGATGTCAGAATTTAGAAAAAAATGGGGCAAAAGAAAGTTAGAAGATGATTGGAGAAGAAAAGATAAAAAAACAATTTCTAGTTTTGAGGTAGATTCATCAGCAATTGACTCATCAGCAATAGCGACAAAAAACAAAAAAGACCCACAATTTTATTTAGATCAACTGCCATCTTCAATTGAAGATTTTGAACTTTCTAATACCCAAATTAAAGAAGCATTATTCCAAGTAGGAACAATTTATAAAGAAGATTTAGAAGAAATTACTAAAAGCACTGAGGTTTTTTCAACCTTATACGCTAGGTTTTCTGATGACGAACAGTACGCGCCACTTTCTTGCTACAGTATTTATTTAAACCATACAGATATTGACAATAAATTAGAAGCTCAAAACTCAAAACAAGTATTACTTGAAAGGTTTCCAAAAAGCATTTATGCTCAAATGCTTACAAATCCTGATTTTAAACTAGAGGCAACCAATAAATTAGCTAAAAAAGAATTGGACTATAGGGCAGTTTTTGCAAATTATTCTTTGGAAGAATATCAACAGGTAATAGACAAAACAACTGTAATTTTAGAAAACGAGTATCAATCAAAATATTTGTTTTTAAGAGCTTTATCATTTTTAAATAAAGATGAGTTTGATAGAGGAACAGAAATATTAAACAAACTTATTTCTCTTGATGCAGATGAAAAAATAGTTAAAGAAGCTCAACATATTTTGGACGCCCTTAATGATCCTTCTAAAATGGAAAAAGCTAATGAATTGGCTATTGCTGGCTCTCCTTATTTATACAGAAGCACCTTACCTCAAATGATAATTATTATAATACCAAAAGGATCTGTTGATATAACTTATTTAAAAACCCTTATTTCCGATTATCACTCACAGGATTTTGAAAATGAAGTGTTTGAAATAAGCGCATTACTTTTAGGGATGGATAAACATTTGCTAATGATAAAAACTTTTGATAATACTTCTGATGTTATGGTTTATCATGAAATGTTTGTTTTGGAAGAAAGCATCTTAAAAGAACTTAACAAATCAGAACACAAGGTGATGGCAATTTCTTTTGAGAATTTCCAAGAATTTTATAAAAATAAGGATGAGGATGGTTATCACAACTTCTTTAAAAAGAATTATTTAACTATTGAATAAAGAATAAAAAGAATTTATTAATTTTGCGGCATTAAAATCTAGAAATATGTTTACAAACAAAAATGAAGCTATGAAAAATACAGAAACAACTGCTGCAATAAATATGATTGGTGCAGGGACTGTAATTACAGGTGATATTCAATCAAAAGGCGATATTAGAGTTGATGGCACTTTAAAAGGGTCCGTTAACACTTCTGGCAAGGTTGTTTTAGGAAAAGATGGTGTTATTGAGGGTGATGTTGTTTGTACGGATGCAGATGTTTCTGGAACAATTAAAGCAAAAATTTCAGTAGCACAATTATTGTCTTTAAAATCTACCGCTAAATTAAATGGTGATATTATCACTAACAAACTATCAATTGAGCCAGGGGCTTCATTTACTGGATCTTGTAGTATGGGGGCGGTTATTAAAGACATTAAACATGCCGAAAAACAAGAAAAAAAGGAAAAAACAGCTTAACAAATACCTTGTTTTAACATCCGCTTCTTTTCAGATTGGAATTACAATTTATCTAGGATCTTATCTAGGAAAATATTTGGACCTTAAATATAATCTAGAAAAAAACTGGTTTACTATATTGTTTGTTTTATTAGCTCTAATAATTTCCATGTATAGTTTAATACAACAATTAAATAAGCTTAATAATGAATAAACAACTAATAAGTTTTCACTTTTATCTTTTTATTGTTTTAGGGGGATCATATTTTATTCACGATTATATTGTAAGTTTTGAACACTTACTTTTATTATACGCTCTCAATTTATCCGTTGCTTGTTTTGTTTATTGGCTGGTTTTTTTATTAAGAGATAAACAAAAAGAATATTTGGGATTTTATTTTTTAGCAGGAACCCTTATAAAATTCATTGTTTTTTTTAAAATTGTGTTACCAATTTTTAAAGAGAACGATATTGTTTCTAAAACAGAGTTTCTGTCTTTCTTCACCCCGTATTTACTATCTTTATTTGTAGAAACAAAATCGTTAATTTCACTTTTAAATACACCTAACAAATAATTATTTGTAATAGAATAAAATTACTGCAAAAAAAATAGTTAGATTAACATAAATATCTATTTTTGCACCGATTTTAAAAAAGACAATCATAGTCCTGTAAGATGAATATAAAAATAATAATTTTCACCATAGTAATTTCGGTTTTTTCAAGCCTTAATATTTTAGCTGAAGAGCATATGAATCATGGTGATAAAGACATCAAAACTGAGATAAAAGAAACAATTGCGCATCACTTAATGGATTCGCATGATTTTATTTTAACACACGATATTTCATTTTCGCTACCGATAATTTTATATACAGATGGTAATTTGGATATTTTCTCATCCTCTAATTTTCATCACGGAACAACACCTTATACGGTAAATGGAAGAACCTATTCTTTAGATCATGGGCACATAGTTGAGGCAAGCGGCCTACATCCTATTGATTTTTCTATTACTAAGAATGTAACTTTCATCATGATTGTTTTTTTAATAATGTTAATCATGTTTACAAGAATGGCAAAATCATATAAAAAGAATGCTTTGCCAAATGGTATGGGCAGGCTGTTAGAACCAATAGTCCTATATATAAGAGACGACATTGCTATTCCTAATATTGGAGAGAAGCACTATAAAAAATACATGAGCTACTTGCTTACGGTATTTTTCTTTATTTGGATTATTAATTTATTTGGATTAACTCCACTGGGAGTAAATGTAACTAACAATATTGCAGTAACCTTTTCTTTGGCATTGATTACGTATGTGTTAACGACAGTTACTGCTAACAAGAGTTACTGGGGACATATCTTTTGGATGCCAGGCGTACCAATTCCAATGAAATTTATTTTAGCTCCTATCGAGTTATTAGGAACAATTATTAAGCCATTTTCTTTAATGATTCGTTTATATGCGAACATTACTGCTGGACATGTTGTGTTGATGAGTATTTTAGGAATGATATTTATTTTCAAAGGATGGATCGGAAGTTCTTTATCATTTGGATTGGCATTTGCATTATCATTATTAGAGCTGTTAGTAGCAGCCTTACAAGCATATATATTTACCATGTTATCTGCACTTTATTTTGGCGCAGCAGTAGAAGAGCATCATCATGAATAAAAAATATAAAATATTAACTAGAGTGTTTAATTTAAATTAATTAATTATGGAAATTCCAGCAATTGTAGGTGGAGGTTTAGTTGTAATTGGAGCAGGTATTGGTATTGGTAGAATTGGTGGCTCGGCATTGGAAGCAATGGCGAGACAACCAGAGCTTACTGGTAAAATACAAACTGTGATGCTTATTGCAGCCGCACTTATTGAGGGTATTGGTTTTGCAGCTTTATTTGCACTGTAAAACAAACCAATTAATCAAAACTACAAGGGTTGCTTGTAGTTTTGATTATATTTTAAAAATTAAACAGAAAAGAAACAAAAATGGATAAATTAATAAACGACTTTTCAGTAGGATTATTTTTTTGGCAATCATTACTTTTTATTGCATTAATTCTTTTGCTAAAGAAATTTGCATGGGGACCAATATTGACGGCTGTTGAGGAACGTGAAGACGGAATTAAGAATGCATTAGAGGCAGCAGAAAAAGCAAAAGCAGAGATGCAAGCATTAAATGCTGATAATGAAAGAATTTTAGCTGAAGCAAGGATTGGGAGAGATGCTTTATTAAAAGAAGCAAGAGAAATTAAAGACGGAATTGTTAATGATGCAAAAGAATTAGCAAATACTGAAGCTGATAAAATCTTAACTACTGCTAAGGATCAAATCAATAATGAAAAGATGAAAGCAATGACTGAACTTAAAAATACAGTAGCTACTTTATCAATTGATATTGCTGAAAAAGTACTAAGATCAGAATTAACAGATAAGAAAAAACAAGAAGATTTAGTGGCAAATGCTCTAAAAGAAACCGAACCTAATTAGATAATGAAGCAATCAAGAGTAACCATAAGATACGCAAAAGCTTTATTGCAGTTATCTGTTGAGCAAAACTCATTAGAGGATGCTTATAATGACATGATGTTTATTGATTCCCTTTGCTCTGAATGCAAGGACTTTTCAATATTACTTAAGAGTCCCATTGTAAAAACAGATCATAAATTAAGAATTTTTGATGAAATTTTTGCATCTAAAATTAGCAAGGTAAGTATGATGTTTGTGAGCATTATAACAACTAAAAAGAGAGAATCTTTAGTGGCAGAAATTGCTAAAAGTTTTATTAGTTTATATAAGGAGCATAATAATATCGAAACAGCTACTGTTACAACAGCTATTCCTTTAACTGAAACATTAAAGAATGAAGTTTTAGCTTTTATTAAAGCTGATAGTAATAATAAAGTAGAACTTACTGAAGTAGTAGATAAAAATATAATCGGAGGAGCAATTATCCGCATGGGAGATAAGCAGTTAGACACAAGTGTAGCTAACGAGATCTCAGAATTAAGACAAATGTTTAACAAAAACCTGTATTTACAGGACTTCTAAAAAATAAAAACAATGGCAGAAGTAAAACCAGCTGAAGTATCAGCAATTTTAAGACAACAATTATCAGGATTTAAATCTGAGGCAGAACTACAAGAAGTAGGAACTGTTTTACAAGTTGGAGATGGTATTGCTCGTATTTACGGGCTTACTAATGTTCAATCAGGAGAGTTGGTTGAATTTGATAATGGAATTCAAGCTATCGTCTTGAATCTTGAAGAAGATAATGTTGGGGCTGTATTATTAGGGCCTTCAAAAGGAATTAAAGAAGGAGATACTGTAAAAAGAACTAAGAAAATTGCTTCACTAAAAGTAGGTGAAGGAATGTTAGGTAGAGTTGTTGATGGTATGGGGAATCCTATTGATGGAAAAGGACCTATTACAGGAGAAACTTACGAAATGCCTATTGAAAGAAAAGCTCCAGGAGTAATTTATCGTCAACCTGTTGATGAGCCTTTACAAACAGGATTAAAGGCAGTTGATGCTATGATTCCTGTAGGAAGAGGGCAAAGAGAATTAATAATTGGAGATAGACAAACTGGAAAAACTGCAGTAGCTGTTGATACTATTATCAATCAAAAAGAATTTTATGAAAAAGGTGAGCCTGTTTTTTGTATCTATGTAGCTATTGGGCAAAAAGCCTCTACTATTGCTGCTTTAGTAGATACTTTAGAAAAAGCTGGAGCATTGCCTTATACTGTTATTGTTTCTGCAAGTGCTGCTGACCCTGCTCCTATGCAAGTTTATGCTCCATTAGCAGGTGCTGCAATTGGTGAATTCTTTAGAGATACTGGTCGACCTGCACTTATTGTTTTTGATGATTTATCAAAACAAGCTGTTGCTTACCGTGAGGTATCTTTACTATTAAGAAGACCTCCAGGGCGTGAGGCTTACCCAGGAGATGTATTTTACTTACATTCCAGGTTATTGGAGCGTGCTGCAAAAGTAATTAATGATGATACTATTGCTGCTCAAATGAATGATTTACCTGATTCTTTAAAAGGAATTGTAAAGGGTGGTGGTTCGTTAACAGCCTTACCAATTATTGAAACTCAAGCGGGTGATGTATCTGCTTATATTCCGACTAATGTAATTTCTATTACTGACGGTCAGATTTTCTTAGAATCTAATCTTTTCTTATCAGGTGTTCGTCCTGCAATTAATGTTGGTATTTCGGTATCAAGAGTTGGAGGTGCTGCACAGATTAAGTCAATGAAAAAGATTTCAGGAACTTTAAAGTTGGATCAAGCACAGTATAGAGAGCTAGAGGCTTTTGCTAAGTTTGGTTCTGATTTAGATGCGGCAACTAATGCTGTTATTGAAAAAGGTAAGCGTAATGTTGAAATTTTAAAGCAAGGACAGTATTCTCCTTTAAGAGTTGAAGAGCAAGCTGCTATTATTTTCTGTGGTACAAATGGTTTATTAATGGATGTTCCTGTTAATAAAATTAAAGAATTTGAAACGGAGTACATTTCTTTCTTACATTCTAAACACCAAGACACTCTTGATGCTTTAGCTGCAGGAAAATTAACTGATGAAATAAAATCAACTTTAGAGTCTGTAGCTGCTGATTTATCATCAAAATACGTAAAATAAAAAATGGCTAACTTAAAAGAAATAAGGTCAAGAATTACATCTGTTGGGTCAACTATGCAGATTACTTCTGCTATGAAAATGGTATCTGCTGCTAAACTTAAAAGAGCTCAAGATGCCATTACTCAAATGAGACCTTACGCCAATAAGTTGACAGAATTACTAGAGAATTTAAGTGCAAGTTTAGATGCTGATGATGGAGGAACTTATTCAAAAGAAAGAGCTATAAAAAATGTTCTTTTAGTTACAATTACATCTAATAGAGGCCTTTGTGGAGGGTTCAATTCGTACATTATTAAAAGCGCAAAAGCTTTAATGAATGATGAGTTTGAAAATGTTAATGTTGAGGTTTTATCTATTGGTAAAAAATCATCAGAGCATTTTACTAAAAATGATTTTAATGTTGTCTCTACACATGATGCTTTGTTTAATGACTTAACATTTAAAAATGTGTCTAATGTTGCAGAGGATATTATGCGGAAATTTGTTGATGGAAATTATGATAAAGTAGTCCTAGTTTATAACCAGTTTAAAAATGCTGCAACTCAAATTATCATGAATGAAAATTATTTACCAATTCAAACTACCTCTAATGAAGGAGAGCAGATTGGAGATTATATATTTGAACCAGGTAAAAAAGAAATTGTTGAGGAATTGATTCCTAAATCATTAAAAACTCAATTATTTAAAGCAATTTTAGATTCTCATGCTGCTGAACATGGAGCAAGAATGACTGCCATGCATAAAGCAACTGATAATGCTAGTGAATTAAAAAAAGACCTTACATTAACATATAATAAAGCGCGTCAAGCAGCAATTACTGGAGAAATTCTGGAAATTGTAGGAGGAGCTGAGGCTTTAAACGGGTAAATAATAATTTAATATTATTGTTAAAAACCCTCTTCTTAGGAAGAGGGTTTTTTTGTTAAAGGTAGTTGGATTGTTCTATATTTGTAAAAAACAATTACAATGGATTATAAAAATATATTAAGTGAGCATAAGGATGGTATTTGTTACCTTACAATCAATCGCCCAAAACAACTTAATTCTTTAAATGGATCAACTATTTCAGAGCTGAATAAAGCGATTATTACTGCAGATACAGATAAAGAAGTTAGATGCATCATCTTAACTGGAGCGGGTACAAAAGCTTTTGTGGCTGGTGCTGATATTAAAGAATTTGCTTCTTTCAATACTTCTGAAGGGGAGGATTTAGCTAGAAAAGGCCAGGAATTATTGTTTGACTTATTAGTAAATATTGGAACACCTTCAATAGCAGCTATTAATGGATTTGCTTTAGGAGGAGGATTAGAACTTGCTATGTCATGCCATATGCGTATTGCATCAACAAATTCTAAAATGGGACTTCCAGAAGTTTCTTTAGGTGTAATTCCAGGTTATGGAGGAACTCAAAGGCTAGCCAGCCTTGTCGGAAAAGGAAAGGCAATCGAAATGATTACTACTGCTGGAATGTTATCTGCTGAAGATGCGAAACAATGGGGTTTGGTAAATCATATTTGTGAGCAGGAAGAGTTGATTTCCTTTGCAGAAAAGATTGCTTCAAAAATTAAAAGAAATTCACCTAACGCAATCGCTAAGGCAATAAAGTCAGTTAATGCTGGTTTTATTGATGGAACTAATGGTTTTGAGGTAGAGAAAATAGAATTCGGAAACTGTTTTGGAACTCCTGAGTTTATTGAAGGAACTACTGCATTTATGGAAAAAAGAAAAGCAAACTTTTAATTGAATCCACTTAAAAAATTAGCAAGTCAGACTGCTGTTTATGGTTTGAGTAGTGTAATAGGAAGGTTTTTAAATTACCTTTTAGTTCCGCTTTATACACGCTATTTTTTACCATCAGAATATGGAGTTGTTACCGAAATGTATGCTTATGTTGCCTTTTTGGTAATTGTACTTACTTATGGTTTTGAGACTGCTTTTTTTAGATTTTCTAAAAAGGAAAATGATGTAAAAGTTGTGTACAGTACCGCCTTAATATCCCTACTAATTTCTTCTACTCTTTTTGTTTTGTTAGTTTTTTTATCTTCTGATTCAATTTCTAATTTAATGGGCTATGGAATCGAAACCAAATACATTGAATGGTTTGCAATTATTGTTGCTTTGGATGCAATTTCCTCCATTTCATTTGCAAGTTTAAGAGAGCAAAACAAAGCATTAAGATTTGCCTCTATTCGCTTGCTTAACATTTTTGTAAATATTGGGTTTAACCTTTATTTTATTGTTTACAAAGAATTTGGCATTGAATATATTTTTATTTCAAATCTTATTTCATCAGTAGTAACTATTCTTTTACTGCTTCCTGAGATGCTAAAGTCAGTCTGGGTGTTTGATAAAAAACTTTGGAATAAAATGAGGGTATATGCACTTCCTCTTTTAATTGCCGGATTAGCAGGAATTACAAACGAAACAATTGATAGAATACTATTAAAACATTTACTACCTAACCCTGAAATATCGGCAACAGAATTGGGTTTATATGGTGCCTTTTATAAGCTTTCAATACTAATGACTTTGTTTATTCAGACTTTCAGGTTTGCGGCAGAGCCATTCTTTTTTGCTCAAGCTAATAATAAGAATAGCAAAACAGTATATGCTGATGTAATGAAATATTTTACCATCATTATGGCGGTTATATTTTTAGGAGTTACTATTTTTTATGATATTATAAAAGGGTTTTTAGGAAGTGAATATCATGATGAAAGAGGTTTTTTAGTCGTGTCAATTTTGTTATTAGCCAATCTGTTTTTAGGAATTTATTATAACCTTTCAATTTGGTATAAGCTTACTGAAAAAACAAAGTATGGAGCTTATCTCTCTCTTTTTGGGGCGATAATAACTCTTATTCTTAACTTTATTTTAATTCCAAAAATTGGATTTGTTGGCTCTGCATGGGCAACTTTAATTTGTTATTTTAGTATGACTGTTGCTTCTTATTATATTGGAAAGAAACATTTCCCTATTCCTTATCAAGTTAAGAGAATTGGTCTTTACCTCTTTAATATGTTAGGTATTTATTTCTTTATCTATTTTGTGCCAGAAAACATTTTGTTTAATTCCTTATTATTACTTGGATTTATCATATTTGTATATCTTTTAGAAAAACCAAAAACCATTCAAAAATCATGAAAGTAAAAGTTGTAAATAAATCAAAACATTCCCTTCCTCATTACTCAACAATTGCATCAGCAGGGATGGATTTAAGAGCTAATATTGATGAGTCAATATCTTTAAAGCCACTAGAAAGAACAATTGTTAAGACAGGAATTTTTATGGAATTGCCTGTAGGATTTGAAGCACAAGTTCGCCCAAGAAGTGGTTTGGCATTTAAAAAAGGCATTACTGTTTTAAACTCTCCTGGAACAGTTGATGCTGATTATAGAGGAGAAGTTGGAGTGATTCTAGTAAATTTATCAGCAGAAGAATTTGTAATTGAGGATGGTGAAAGAATTGCGCAAATGGTAATTGCAAAACACGAACAAGCTGATTGGGTTGAAGTGGAAACTTTAGATGAAACAGAAAGAGGTGCTGGAGGGTTTGGAAGCACTGGAGTTAAGTAGATGAAAAAACTTTATTTCATATTATTTTATTTGATTAGTGCGCCAACCTTTGCGCAATGGAAATCGTATTACCCTGAAACAAATGAAAGCAAAAAGGGAGTAAAAGAACAGAATCAGGAAAAAGATAACTTTCTTTTTAATCAATATTTGTTTAATGCTTTAAAAGCAAAATCATTAGAGAACTTTGATGAGTCACTAAAGTTTTTTCAAAAATGTATAAAGTTAGATGATAGCCAAGCAGTTCCTTTTTATGAATCAGCAGTTATCAATAAAGAGCACGGAAATTTTGATTTAGCAACTGAACAGATTAAAAAGGCAGTTGCAATTGAAAAAGATAACAGATGGTTTGTTATAGCTTATGCTGAGATTTTATTTTCAAACCAAGATTTTAAAAATGCCGCAATAAAATACAAGACATTAATTGCTTTGGAGCCTGGGAATGAGGAGTTTTATTTTATGCTTTCAGATACCTATATTTACGCAAATAATTTTGAGAAAGCAATTGCAGTATATGATGAGCTAGAAAAACATAAGGGAGTTGATAAAGTAATTTCTATGCAAAAACATAAATTGTATAGGGAAATCAACAATATGAAAGGAGCAATTAAGGAGTTGCAATCTATACTTAATGCTTTCCCTGATGATATTGAGGCAATGGAGATTTTATCTGAATTGTATTTACTTAATGATGAAAAAGAGAAAGCTTTTGAACTATTTAAGAAGATAGCAGTTTTAGCACCTGAAAATGGAAGAATCCACCTTACCCTAGCTGATTACTATAGGGAAAATGGAGAAAATGAAACTTCTTATAATGAGCTAAAACTTGCTTTCAAAAGCACAAAGTTAAATATTGATACCAAGGTTAGAATTTTGATTTCTTATTATCAATTAATAGCGCTAAATCCTGAGATGAGTTTACAAGCCCATGAACTTTCTAAAATTATGATTTCAGTCCACCCTAATGATATAAAAGCAAGATCAGTTTATGCTGATATATTGTATACTGATAATCAGTTTCAAGAAGCAAAAGAGCAATATTTATATATATTAGAACAAGATAAAAGTAAGTCACAGATATGGAGTCAAGTTTTGTTTATTCAAGCAGAACAAAATGACTTTGAGGGATTGCTTAAAACTAGTAATGAGGCTCTAGAGTATTTCCCAACTGATCCACTGTTTTATTACTTTAATGGTGTTTCTAATAAGAGGTTTAAAAATTATGATGATGCTATTAATTCACTTGAAATGGGAGTTGAGTTTGTAATTGATAATCAGAATTTATTATTAGAATTTTACTCTTCATTAGCTGATGCTTATCATGCAACTAAAGCTCATAAATTGTCAGATGCGTTTTATGAAAAAGTATTAGCTGTTGATTCTAACAATATATTGGTCTTAAATAATTACGCATATTATCTTTCTGTTAGAAAAGTAAACCTGGAAAGAGCAAAAGTAATGTCATTTAAGTGTAATGAATTGGAGCAAAATAACGGAACATATCAAGATACATACGCTTGGATTTTGTACGAGATGGGAGATTATGCAGATGCAAATATATGGATGCAAAAATCGCTTACAAATGGCGGTGATAAAAGTGCAGTTGTTGTTGAACATTATGGTGATATTCTTTACAAATTAGGTGAAGTTAAGTTGGCAGTTGAGCAATGGAAAAGAGCTAAGGAATTAGGTGAAGGATCTAAAGAATTAGCTAAAAAAATTACAGAAGGAAAGCTCTATGAATAAGATTTACACTCTTTTAATTACTTCTTTACTGCTTCATTCTTGTGGGTTAAAAAAAGTTGATAAAGTTGATTTTTCAGTTCCTCCTCAAAATGATAAAGAGTTAATAGCCAGAGTAAATGCAAAAAATAATTATCCTGAATGGCTGTACTTAAAAGGAAAAATTAATTTAAAAAATAAGGATCAAAATGTAACTCTTAATGTTTCTGTAAAAAACAGAAAAGACAGTATTATTTGGCTTAATATCAGTGCTCCTTTTGGTATTGAAGTGTTCAGAGCTCAAATTACTCCAGACTCTATTTACTTTATCAATCGAAGGAATAAAACTTGGTGTATAAAATCATCTTCACGCATAAAGGATTACTTAAAAACTGAAATTTCTTTTGATGAAGTTCAGGAAATGATAACTGCAAATACTAGGGTTGTAAAAGAAAAATACAGTTTTAGTAAAGATAAGCATTACACTTTAAACTCTAAATATTTTAACTATACTATTTCTGCTTTTTATAGAATACTCAATGCCAGTTTAGTAGAAGATGAAAACAAGATAGATTATTCATTTTCTGATTTTAATGAGAATAATTTCCCTAAAGAATTCAACTTAAAAATAAAATCAAAAGAAAGTTTTGAAGCAACTTTAAATTACTCTAAAATAGAATTTAATAGCCAGCAAATATTCCCATTTAAAATACCAGATTCTTATGTTGAAATTAAATAATTTCTTATTATTTTTCTTTGGCTGTTTGCTGAGTTTTTCTTCTTTTTCTCAAACTAAAGATGAGCTTAAAAAACTAAAGACAGAGCTTGAAAAAGAAATAAGCTACACTACTGAGCTTTTAAATAAAACAAAAAAGAATAAAACTAAATCCTTAAATTATTTAAAGGTTTTGGAATCTCAGATTAAAAGTAAAGAGCAATTATTAATTACTCTTCATATTGAGATTACTTTAATTAATAAACAGATAAAAAAGACAGAAAGATCAATAATTGATACTGAAGAGTCTATTTTAAATAAAGCGGAGAATTTACAAAACCTAAAAGATGAATATGCAAAAATGATTTATGCTGCTTTTAAACAAAAGGGCAGTAGAAATGATTTAATGTTTATTATATCTTCTGATGATTTCAATCAAGCGTATAAGCGAATTATTTACTTAAAACAATATACAACTTTCCGTAAAAATCAATCTCAGAAAATTATTGAAAGCCAAGAAGAACTAACTATAAAGAAAGAAAAACTAGCACAACAAAAAGACAGATTAATTGAAGAGTCTGCAACTAAAGGTTTTTTGGTTTCTTCTAAAAAAGATGAATTGGAAAGTGTAAATTCTACCAAAGATGAAAAAGAGCAATTAGTAAAAAAATTAAGTAAATCAGAAAGATTATTTAAGAAAAAACTACAAGATAAACAGAAAAAGTCAAAAGAGCTTGATGATAAATTAAGAAAAATTATTGAAGAGGAAATCAGGAAATCTAGAGAAGAAGCAAAAAAGAAAAATGGTGATGATAGTTTTGGGCTAACCCCTGAGGCATTGGCTCTTTCATCAGAGTTTAATAATAATAAGGGAATGTTACCTTGGCCTCTTGAAAAAGGAATAATTGTTGTGCAATATGGGAAACAAAAGCATGCTGTTTTTTCGGGAGTAGAAACTTTTAATAATGGTATTGATATTGCAACAGATAAAAATTCAGTTGTTCGTGTAGTTTTTGATGGAAGTATTTCCAGAATATTCTTTATAAAAGGTGAAGGGAAAGCTATTTTAGTAAATCATGGTGAGTATTTTACAGTATATTCTGGCTTAAAAGAAGTAGCAGTTAAGGTTGGTGATAAAGTGCTATCTAAGGAGAAATTAGGTGTTGTTTTAACTCAAGAAGTTGAGAATAAAACAGAATTACATTTCGAAATTTGGAAGGGTTATGATAAAAACGATCCTTCTAAATGGTTATATAAGGCCTATTAAATCAAAATGCCTAAATTTGCAGAGAATTAAAATTTAAAATTATGGAACCGATATTATTAGCAATTCCTGGAGGAGCATCTTTAGCATTAATTGCTGTTGCAATCTTATTATTATTTGGAGGAAAAAAAATACCTGAGTTAATGAAGGGTTTAGGACAGGGTATTAGTGAGTTTAAAAAAGGAAAAAAAGAAGTTGAAAATGAGCTAGAGGATAAAGATAAATAAGCATTTGACAACTTTCCAATCTTTCAATGAGGTGCAAAATGCACTAAATAATGACACAACTAATGTTGTAGAGATTACTAAAACTTACTTGCAGAATATTGCTGAAAACCAGCATTTAAATGCTTTTATTGAGGTGTATTCAGATGAAGTTTTGGAACAAGCAAGGCTTGTTGATGAAAAGCTAGCTAATTGTAGTGCTGGAAAGTTAGCAGGAATGGTTGTTGGAATTAAAGACAACCTTTGTTATAAAAACCATAAAGTATCTGCATCATCAAAAATTTTAGATGGATTTGAATCTTTATTTACTGCAACTTCAGTTCAAAGATTAATAGATGAAGATGCGATAATTATTGGTCGTTTAAATTGTGATGAATTTGCAATGGGTTCTGCTAACGAAAACACTATTTATGGCACTGTAAAAAACCCATTAGATAATTCAAAAGTTGCTGGTGGTTCTTCTGGTGGTTCAGCTGCAGCTGTTTCAGCTGGCCTTTGTTTAGTGGCTTTAGGAAGTGATACGGGAGGATCAATAAGACAACCAGCTGCATTTTGTGGCATAGTCGGCATTAAACCAACTTACTCAAGAGTATCCAGATATGGATTGATTGCATATGCATCTTCTTTTGATCAAATAGGACCTCTTACAAATAATGTAAGCGATGCTGCTATAGTACTTGAAGTAATAGCCGGAAAGGATAATTTTGATAGTACGGTATCTAAAAAGGATGTTGATAATTATTCAACAGTGAAATTTGATAATAAACAAAAGAAGATAGCTTATATTTCAGAGTGTTTAAATCGTAAAGGGCTTGACTCAGAAGTAAAAGAATTTATTGAGGATCAGATTAATAAATTAAAAGTTGAAGGGCATATTGTTGAGCCAATTTCTTTTCCATATTTAGACTTATTGGTGCCAACTTATTACGTGTTAACTACCGCTGAGGCTTCTTCAAATTTAGCGCGCTTTGATGGAATTCATTATGGTTATAGAAGTGAAAATATTACGGATTTAGAAAGTACTTATATCAATAGTAGAACTGAAGGTTTTGGTGAGGAGGTGAAAAGAAGAATTATGCTTGGAACTTTTGTTTTGAGTGCTGGTTATCATGATGCGTATTTTACTAAAGCTCAAAAAATCAGAAGATTAATTAAGGATAAAACAAATGAGATGTTTGAGGAATATGATTTTGTTGTTTCACCAACTACTCCTCATACTCCATTCGAAATTGGAAAGAAACAAACTGATCCTACAGTAATGTATTTGGAAGATATTTTCACAGTTCAAGCTAATTTAGCTGGAAATCCTGCAATATCTTTACCTTTAGGAAAACATTCTAATGGCTTGCCAATTGGTTTGCATTTAATGGCAGATAACTTTAAAGAAGCTGATCTATTTGCTTTTTCGAAATACCTCAGTAACTAAGAAATCAGTATATTTGTGAAATGTTTAAAAGATTAGTTTTAATATTTCTCTTTACCCCGTTTTTAGCATTTCCTCAAAAAGAAATTCCATATCAAGTTGGTGAATATTCAGCTTTTGATGTTTCTTTTGGAGCAATAATAGTTGGCCATGCTGAGCTAGAAATAGTTGAAGAAAAATTAATTGATAGCACATCTACTTTTCACATAGTTGGTAAAGGAAAAACCGCATATTTTTTTGATTGGTTTTTTAAAGTAAGAGATGTTTATGAAACCTTTTTAGATACTTCAAAACTCCTACCAATAAAATTTATCAGGGATATTAATGAAGGCCCTTACAGTAAAAAACAAAACTATTTTTTTCATCACTCTGATAGCATTGTAAAACATAACGATACTGCTTATAAAATCCCTTTCAATTCTCAAGACATGCTTTCGGCATTGTTTTACGCACGAACTTTTAATAAGGAAGAGGTAAAGAAAACAAGCTCCTTTTTTGTTCCCATTTTTATGGATGAGGAGAATTACTTTTTAGAAGTTTCATATTTGAATAATGAAGTGATAGAGACAGAATTTGGCAAAGTTGATTGCATGGTATTCAAGCCAAAAATGCAGGAAGGAAGAGTGTTTGAAGATGGAGAAGAAATGAAAATTTGGATTTCGGATGATAAAAATCATTTGTTGATGAAGGTAGAGACTAAAATTTGGGCTGGGACGATAAAAGCTGTTTTGGTTGATTATAAAGAATTGAAGTTTCCATTGTCCATAATTCAATAAAAGAGATTAAAAACTTATCGTAGAAAAAATTAAATTAGCAAAATGAAAAAGTGGATAGGAATTGTATTGATGGGAGTTGCTTTATTGTTTATTTTATCAACTCTTGATACTACAACTAAAGAAGAAATAACTGATATTGTAGCGACAGAAATTCATGAGCCTCAGTATGAATACGGAATTTTAGTAGATTCTTTTATTGTTATAAAAGGAACTGTAAACCAAGGCCAAACTCTTGGAGAGATATTTTACGAAAACCATATTAATCACCCTGAGATTGCGGAAATTGTAAGTAAATCAAAAGATATTTTTGATGTTAGAAGAGTTAATACAGGAAAAGAATACACGGTTATTTGTGTTGATGACTCTACTGAAAAAGCATGTTATTTTATTTATCAGGAAAATCCAACAGATTTTGTTGTCATGGATTTAACTGACGGTATAGATGTCTATAGAGGAAAGAAAGAAGTTACTACAAAATTAGAAGTATCTTACGGAAAAATAAGTTCATCTCTTTCTGAGTCTGTTGATGAATTAGGGATAAGCCCAAGAGTCTCCATTAAGCTTTCTGAAATTTATGCTTGGACAATAGACTTCTTTAAAATTCAAAACGGGGATGCCTTTAAAGTATATTATGAGAATAAATATATTGATGATGAATATATAGGTATTGGAAGAATATTAGCCTCAGAGTTCACACATAAAAATCAAAAGTTTTATGCGTTCTATCATGAGGACAGCAAAAATTTTGGCGAACATTTTGATGAAAAAGGAAGAACGCTTAGAAAAGCGTTTTTGAAAGCTCCATTAGATTTTTATAGAATAAGTTCTAGATACAG